>Ga0164318_10001668_pt1 | contig 20004 bp, 21 predicted proteins | sample GuaBasSedimGuay9_FD_113734 | JGI IMG/M metagenome (GOLD analysis project Ga0164318, IMG submission 113734) | Subseafloor sediment microbial communities from Guaymas Basin, Gulf of California, Mexico - Guay9, Core 4571-4, 0-3 cm | ecosystem: Environmental > Aquatic > Marine > Hydrothermal vents... | reverse complement strand
TGCTCATATCTTCAAAAATATTTGTTCACCTTAGCTACGGCTAGGCTTTCGCAAATATTTTTAAACCTATGAACAAAATCCCTCATTGGCTTCAATAGGATTTTATTGTGTGACGTGTATAGATTCAAAAAAATTACCAAAAAAATCATGGGTAAAGATCAGTCAGATCAGAACATTGTCAACGGAACGTATTGGCAATAAAATTGGTGAAGTTTCTATAGAAGAGATTGAAAAAGTGCTGGAAGGGTTAAATGAAATTCTCGGCGTTTAGGCCACTATTTCAGCTTTTTACCAAGATAGCTCTGTAGATCGTAGCATGGATGCTAAAAGATTAGTTTGAATTGCATAAGGTCAGTAATATTTCAGATACTTTTAAACAGCTCTAAAACACAATTTCGAGATAATCATCTACTAATATTAACCCAGGCAAGCATCATGAATAGAAAAAAAATCTACAATCCCGCATCCACAGAACACGTTAATGACCGCCGTATCTTCGGCGGTAATCCGACCGGTATCTTTGAACTTAACAACATAAAATATCAATGGGCTTACAATCTTTGGGAGATGATGCTGAACAATACCTGGTTCCCGAAAGAGGTCGATATGACTCGGGATGTTCTAGATTATAAGAATCTGACAGAGGCCGAAAAAGCAGCCTATGATAAAGCCCTGTCACAATTGATCTTTATGGATTCGCTTCAGACCAATAACCTGATCGATAATGTGAACCCTTATGTCACCGCTCCAGAGATCAATCTTATTCTTGTTCGCCAGTCGTTTGAAGAGGCGTTGCATTCACAAAGTTATGCAGTAATGGTGGACTCTATTTCTCAAAACAGTGAAGAGATCTATGAACTGTGGCGCCGCGATATGATGCTTAAAGCAAAAAATGATGCCATTGCGGCTGTCTATGAAGAGCTTTCTCAAAATCCGACTGAGCGAAACTTTGTTAAAGCCTGTTTTGCGAATCAGATTCTAGAAGGGATCTATTTTTACAGTGGCTTTACGTATATTTACACTTTGGCTCGCTCAGGTAAAATGCTCGGTTCTGCCCAGATGATTCGCTTTATTCAGCGTGACGAAGTGACGCACCTTACTCTCTTTCAAAACCTTATCAATACCCTTCGCCGTGAACGTGAAGACCTTTTTACAGAGGATTTGATAGATGAGGTTTATGGAATGTTTAGAGAAGCTGTCAAACTTGAATCGGAATGGGGTAAATATATCACCCAGGGGCAAATCCTTGGTTTGACGAACGACATTGTTGAGCAGTACATTCAGTATCTTGCCGATGATCGGTTGCAGGCAGTCGGCCTTCAAAAAATCTATAATGTCAGTAATCCGATCAAATGGGTGGATGATTTTTCAAAGTTCAACGATCAAAAAACAAACTTTTTTGAAGGAACTGTTGCCAACTACTCCAAAGGAAGTCTTAGTTTTGATGACTTCTAAATTTAAAGAGCAAGCGCTTTGTACCCTTTGTTTTAATACGGAGAGCACCTCTTACAAAGAGAACCTGTATACACTGCTGACTTTGATTGATGAAGCACCGGAGAGCGCGATCATTGTGGCTCCTGAAGTCTGCCTGACCAATTTTGATTATGAGCATTTTGACGAGGCAGCTGCTTTTACAGAGCTTGCGTTGCCAACATTACTGGAAAAAAGTGAAACAAAAACCATTATTTTAACGGTGATTGAACATCGGGATGACGGTATCTATAATGTGGCGAAAGTACTTCATGGGGGCAGGGTGGTTCATGAGCAGGCAAAGGCCCATCTGTTCAAGTTTGGTGGCGAGCATGACTATTTTGTCGAGGGCAGCAGTGATGAAATCGTCCTGTTTGAAATAGACGGCATTAAAATGGGGATCATGATCTGTTTTGAACTCCGTTTTAAAACTTTGTGGCAAAAGCTTGAAGGTGCAGATATCATTGTCATTCCTTCACAGTGGGGAAAACTTCGAACGCAACATTTTCTCTCTTTGACCAATGCTCTGGCTATTATGAATCAATGTTATGTACTTGCGAGTGATACAAGCAACAGCGATATGACGGGTATGAGTGGTATTATTTCCCCTTTTGGGGAAGAAGTACGCAATGGTGAAACAGGATGTCTGGAAGGAGTTTACAGTGAAAAAGAGGTTATTAAAATGCGACGTTATTTAGAGGTAGGGATAGATAAGTAGATGGATCGTATTATTGCAATGAAAAATCGCCGTTTGGCTGATGAGATCGATAGACAGTTTGAGTTGAGTTTAGAGGTAAAAGCGGCTATTGCCAACACAAACCGTGAGGCATATGTACCGATAGGCTTTAAGAACAATGCCTACAAACTTGATGCTCTGCCTATTGGTGAAGCACAATGGATAAGTTCACCGCTTACCGTGGCAAAAATGACGGAATATCTTCAGCCTGAAGGTGCAGACAGAGTGTTGGAAATTGGGTGTGGGAGCGGGTATCAGGCCGCAGTACTTTCCCATCTGTTTCGAGGTGTTTTTACGGTGGAGAGGATAGACTCCTTAATGGTAGAAGCCAAGAGACGTTTTCGTTCAGAAGGTATAAGTAATGTCCATACCCGTACGGATGATGGACAAAACGGCTGGGCTCAATATGCACCCTATGATCGTATTCTTTTTTCAGCATCAGCCAAAGAGATTCCTCAAAAACTGATTGATCAGCTTGCACCACGTGGCGTGATTGTTGCACCGATAGAAAAAGAGGGAGGACAGGTCATTATGCGTTTTGTCAAAGTCGGGGATGAACTTTTTGAAGATGAGATGGAGAGCTGCGTTTTTGTTCCTGTACTGAATGGCGTGCAGAAGTGAGTATCGGCAAGCTTTGGGTGAAGCTGTTTTAATCCGTATTATTGTTGAAAAAATTAAATAATATGGCATAATCAGTTTCATACTTGCTTGAGGAGCCATTCATGGAAAAAGAGCGTATTGTACTGGACAAGCTAACGCTTGATACTCTTTTTAATTACAGTGTTAAAACCTATGCAGAACGGAATGTTGTCAGTAAAGTAGGCAAAGTGCCGATGCGATACGATGAAATGGGAATCCTAGTGGATGACCTTAGTGCACAGTTGCATCTAAATGGCATTAAAAAAGGTGACAAAGTCGCGTTGTTAAGTGAAAATATGCCGCATTGGGGTGCAGCCTATTTTGCGATTACCTCAATGGGTGCTGTAGTTGTACCGATTCTTCCGGACTTTCATGCATCTGAAGTGCGTCATATTCTTCATCATGCTGAGTGTAAGGCACTGTTTGCATCCAAACGTCTTATCGGTATTGTCGAGGAAGAAAAACCGGAGAATATTGAATTTGTGATCCGTCTGGATGATCTGGAACTCATTGAGGCTCTCAGTACTCAAGAGACCAAACGACAAGGCCTTTTAAAAAAAGGCGGTGAAAAGTTAAGTCAGCTTAAACAGAGTGCTAAAGATTTCAGAGGTAAAAAGAGCAGTGAGAAAGAGCCTATCAGCATTGAGGAAGATGATGTTGCTACCATCATCTATACTTCCGGGACAACTGGCAGTTCCAAAGGGGTGATACTCACTCACAAAAACCTGGTATTTGAAACGATCGCAGCACAGTCACTAGTGGATATTACCAAAGAAGACCGTTTTCTCTCTATTTTACCCTTGGCGCATACACTTGAATGCACGATCGGATTTCTTATCCCTGTTCTCAATGGTAGTTGTGTCTATTATATTGATAAAGTACCGACTCCCCGTGTTTTAATTGATGCAATGGCCCAGGTCAAACCGACATTTATGGTAAGTGTTCCTTTGATCATCGAGAAAATTTTTAAGAGTAAGGTGCTCTCTGTTTTTCAGAAAAACTGGTTCATCCGTTTTTTATATAGTATACCCTTTATTCGCAGATTTTTACATCGAATGGCCGGCAAAAAGCTTTTACAGACCTTTGGCGGTGAATTGAAATTTTTCGGTATCGGCGGTGCGGCACTTTCAAAACAGGTAGAGATCTTTTTGGAAGAGGCAAACTTTCCCTATGCCATCGGGTATGGTTTGACAGAGACGGCACCGCTGCTTGCCGGTGCTGCTCCCGGAAAAACACGTATTGGCTCTACCGGTCCCGCTTTAGAAGGAGTTGAACTGAAAATTGATGAAAGTACAGCCAAAGAAGGAGACGGTGAAATTCTTGCCAGAGGTGCAAATATCATGCAGGGCTACTATAAGGACCCGGAGCGTACAGCAGAGGTTTTGGATGAAGAAGGGTGGTTTCATACGGGAGATCTTGGATATTTTGATAAGGATGGCTATCTTTTTATCAGCGGGCGCTCTAAAAATGTCATAGTCGGCTCAGGAGGCGAAAACATCTATCCGGAACAGATTGAGTCTATTGTTAACGAAAATGAGCTTGTAGCGGATTCTCTGGTCTTTGATGACATGGGTAAACTTGTGGCACGTATTCATCTTGACTACGAAAAGATCGATGCCCGTTTTGAAGGTTTGTCGGACTCACAGATTCATGAAAAGATAGAGCTTCTTTTAGAGGAACTTCGTCTTGAAGCCAATAAGAAAGTCTCTTCCTTTTCTCGCATGATGCGTTTTATTGAACAGCAAGAACCGTTTGTCAAAACACCGACGAAAAAGATAAAACGTTATCTTTATACAAATGGTTAGGGGTGTCATGTTATGAAATCTGTTTTATTTGTTTGCCTTGGAAATATCTGCCGTTCTCCCTTGGCTGAAGGAATAGCCAAACAAATTGTGTCAGAGCGGGGTTTGGATATTCTCATTGATTCTGCCGGTACGGGAAACTGGCACAGTGGTGAAACACCTTGTGAAAATTCTATCGTGATTGCCAAAAGCAGGGGTGTTGATATATCGCAGCAACACGCGCGCCAGATTACGGAGGAAGATGCGTCTATATTTGACTTGGTCATTGCGCTTGACCAAAGTAATTACAATGATTTGAAAAAGTTAGGTATCAAAAAACTTCGTAAACTTGGTGAATTTGGAGCGAATAATGATGATATACCGGATCCTTATTTCTTTCCTGGATATGAAGGCTTTGAAAAAGTGTATGAAATGATAGAATTATGCGTAATAAATTTATTTGATGAACTGCCCTACAAAGCGTAGTTTTTAATGCGTTTACCCCGATAATATTACAAAATAGTGACAACAAAACCTTAACTAATCTTCTTCTTTAAATTATCTATAATTATTAAAGTTATAATCTATAGGCAGGGTTTCCTAATATTATCAGTTTTGATTATCAGTTAGAAATATAACGGAGTGTAATTATAACAGCAGTAAATGAGGTAAAGCCCAATTTTTGACCGTAAGGGAGATGTATGAAACATACATATTTGTCACAGGAAATGATCGTTGATGCATTGGTCCATCATGTAATCACTGAGCAAGAGGCTAATGAATTAAGAAAAGATCTTGATCGATGCGCAGAGTTAAAGGCGCTTTTAACAAAATAGTTATTCGCTAAAGTTTAACTCTTCATACTTAATAGAGTCGCCAAGCAGATAGAGGGGCAGGTCTTTCAGGTTATTAATATTAGAAGATCTGCCAATACCGATGCCTGCTTGGTGACCATCCATAATAATAGAAATTCCCTCACTGATATCCAGAAACGAAAGTTTAGACTCATCTACCAATTGTACATCCATAATACCGGAAACTTCAAAAGCAATGTTGATCCAATCGTATTCACGCCCTTTGTCCTGAACAGAAAGTGTTATAGTGATAACGGATGGGCTTTGTATCGTAACAGAGCGGATCATGCCATCGATGGCATGATCGATACGATCTAGTAAAGTGCTTGCATTTGTTAATGGCTTCATCCTATTGACAACCCACACATTCCATAGAGCGGTCTTCGATATCATTGATCGCTTCGGGTGACTGTGAGCGTAGATAATAGGTTGATTTAAGGCCGAGTTTCCATGCGAGCATGTAGATATCGTTCAGGTACTTACCGCTCGCTTTATCGAGGGTGATGAAGATGTTTAGGCTCTGTCCCTGATCAATCCATTTTTGACGAATGGAAGCAGCTTTAATAAGGATAGTCTGATCCAGATCATAAGCCGGTGTATAATATGCCCATGTTTCAGAACTGATATTTGGTGCACAGACCGGGATAAGACCTGAGAGGTTCTCTTCATACCATTTGCGTTTATAGACCGGCTCAATCGCCTGCGTTGTTCCTGTGAGGATAGAGATGGAGCTTGTCGGTGCAATTGCCATCAGGTAGCCATTACGCATACCATCACGTTTAACCTTTTGGCGCAGGAGATCCCAGTCATATGTCGAAGCAAAGAGACCGCCGCGATCGATCAGGTTCAGTACTTCGGCATTGGCATGGTCCATGGGCATAATACCACGGCTCCATTTAGAACCTTCAAATTCAGGATAAGCTCCTTTTTCAACGGCAAGATCGGAAGAAGCTCGAATGACGTTATAACTCACAGCCTCCATTATTTCATCGATCTTGTCAAAGTGTTCTTGTGCTCCCCATGAGATGCCCGCTTCTGCTAACATCTGTGATTCACCCATCACCCCTAGTCCGATTGAACGGCTTCTCATGTTAGTCCGTTTTACTTTTTCTAACGGGTAAAAGTTAAGATCAATAACATTGTCTAACGCACGGGCTGCGATCGGCACAATGCGATCAATATCTTCTTTTGTATTAATACGCGAGAGATTGACTGAGGCGAGATTACAAACGGCAGTTGCTCCGTCAACTTTCTCTTTTTCGACGATATAAATTTGTTGACCGCCAAGTGAATCAAGAGCCGTTACTTTGTTTGCCGGTTTCTCTAGGCCGCTGTCAAGTTTGACAATCTCATCTTCTTCATAAGTAACAAAATCACCATTTTCAAACTTGAGTTTGATTAGGTAGTGATTGGGAGTGGTGTTTTGAAAAATCTCGGTACAGAGGTTAGAACTTCGGATAACACCAACGTGATCATTTGGGTTAGCACGGTTAGCGTTGTCTTTAAAACACAAGAACGGAGTACCGCTTTCAAAATAACTTGTTAGTATTTTTTTCCAAAGGTCTTTTGCTTTAGTGCGCTCTTTGACAATACTTTCATCACGTTCAAGTGCTTCATAACGTTTTTCAAATGCATCGCCATATAATAAACTGAGTTCTTTGGCATCTAATGGATCAAACATCGTCCATAGTGCATCTTCCTGAACACGCTTCATAAAAAGATCATTCAACCACATGGCAGGAAAAAGATCATGTGCACGGCGACGCTCTTCACCCGAGTTCTTTTTTAGGTCAAGAAAATCATGAATGTCCATATGCCATGGTTCAAGGTAAACGGCAATAGCCCCTTTACGTGTTCCAAGTTGATCGACAGCGATGGCAATGTCATTTGTGATTTTCAAAAATGGAATGGTGCCGCCGGCAGCATTTTTATGGCCGTCGATGAATGAACCCATAGAACGAACCTGCGTCCAGTCCCAACCGATGCCACCGCCATATTTAGAGAGGAGCGCCATCTCTTTATAGGAGTCAAATATACCTTCAATGTTATCGGGTGATGAACCGATGTAGCATGAGCTTAATTGGTGCCGCGGTGTACGGGCGTTAGAGAGAGTAGGTGTAGCAAGCATGACTTCAAATTTTGAGATCATGTCATAAAACTTTTTAGCCCAGCCTTGCCTGTCCTTTTCGTTTTGTGCAAGAAACATAGCAATGCCCATAAACATGTGCTGTGGAAGTTCAACAGGATCACTGTTTCGGTTTTTGATCAGGTAGCGGTCATAGAGTGTTTTAACACCGAGATAGTTAAACTGAAGATCACGTTCAGGTACTATGTGTGCATCAAGGTCTGCCAGATCGTATTTCTCTTTCAGTCCTAATAAAATACGTCCTGCCGTTTCACCTTTTTTAAAATAGTCCTCAAGTCTACAGTATCCGGTAAAACCATTGACACGGTGATAAAGGTCAAATAAAAAGAGTCGTGACGCAACAAAAGTCCAGTTGGGAGAATCGATATCAATCTTGTCTACGGCTGTTTTAATCAGTGTTTCCTGAATCTCTCGTGAGGTCGTGCCATCACGAAACTGGATCTGTGCATCGACTTCTAACTCACTCTGGCTAACGTTACTCAAACCTTTAACAGCAGCGGAAGTGTACTTCTGTATCTTGGAGATGTCGAGCGGTTCTTGGCGACCGTTACGTTTGATAATTGTGATCATTTAGCAACCTTTTATTTAGTAAATACTCTCGCAAAGATTTTATCAACATTTTTTGTATAGTAGTTATAGTTAAAACATTCACGGATCTGTGTTTCACTCAGACTTTTACCCAGCTCTTCATCTGATAGCAGGTATTGAAGATAGAGGCTCTCCCCCTCATCATTTAGTGCCGGTTTTCCTTGCTGAAGACCTTCCCATACTTTCATAGCGTTACGCTGAACGATACGATAAGCATCTTCTCGACTCACGCCCTGAAGTGGTAGTTCAAGTAGCACGCGTTGTGAAAAAACAAGGCCTCCTGTAAGGTTAAGATTTTTCATCATATTTTCTGGATAGACGGTTAGGTTGGCAATAACATTATTCATGCGGTGCAGCATAAAATCAGTCGTGATGAAAGAATCCGGAAGCCAGAAACGTTCAGTCGAACTGTGTGAAATATCACGCTCATGCCATAGGGCGACATTCTCCATTGCCGGGTTGGCAAAGGCACGAATAATGCGGGCAAGCCCAGTGATATTTTCTGTCAAAATAGGATTACGCTTATGTGGCATAGCAGAAGAGCCTTTCTGCCCTTTGGCAAAATACTCTTCACACTCATAAACTTCTGTACGCTGCCAGTGGCGAACCTGGACAGCAAATTTTTCAATGCTGCTAGCCATAAGGGCCAGTGTTGTTGCCAGACGTGCATAACGATCACGTTGTATTACCTGGTTGGAAGCAGGGGCCGGTTTAAGCCCAAGCTCTTCACAGGTGTACTCTTCCAGCTCAAGTGGAGCATGTGCAAAGTTCCCCATCGCACCGGAGACTTGACCGACAGAGATGACATCCATTGTCTGCTCCAGATTTAGAAGGTGGCGTGCCATTTCGTCATACCAGACAGCCAGGACGAGTCCGAATGTGATAGGCTCACCATGGATGCCGTGTGAACGTCCTACCATCAATGTCATCTTATGCTCTTCAGCTCGTTTTTTGATTGATTCCATAAGTATTTTCACATCATCAATTATGAGGGATAGAGAGTCTTTCATCTGTAATGCCACTGCAGTGTCAATGGTATCGGATGATGTCATACCGTAGTGAAACCAACGGCTCTCACTCCCGAGTGTTTCAGAGACCGATGTAGTGAATGCAATAAGATCGTGTCGTGTCACTTTTTCAATTTCATCGATACGATCAATATCAAATTCTGCTTTTTCAACGATATTTTTCGCATCATCATCTGGAATGAGTCCTAGTCGGTTCCAGGCTTTGACCACCGCTTTTTCTACATCAAGCCATGCTTGATATTTAGCTTGCATTGTCCATTTACTACTCATCTCTTTTCGTGCGTAACGTTCTACCATAATCTATAATTCCTTTAATTTTATTTTCATCTAGTGAATGAAACTGTACAATCTATCAGTCAAAAAATCTCTGCTTACTGATTGAGCTTTTCTTCAATATAAAGTATTTTATACTATCCAACAGAGACTAATAAAGGGTTTAAAAACTATGCCTTTCATTCTTAAAAAATATTATCTGGATACAGAAGAAAAAGCACTTCTTTTTCTAATACGTACCCTCGGTTATTCTCAAAGAGAAGCACAGCGTTTTATTGCGATTGGACGTTTGTTTGTTGACGATACAGTCATAACAAAAAGTACAGACGTGATAAAAGGAGAGTTAGGGTTTGTTTGTTTTGAGCCTCAAAGCAGAGGTCTTTATCCAACATTTCAAACGGATGAGTTTGCAGTGTTTGATAAGCCAAGTGGCATAATGGTACACCCACAAAATCGTTATACTCCCTATTCGCTTATTGATGAGATTAAATTCCAATTTGGTATGGATGCTAACATTACACACCGTATTGATCAGGAGACAAGCGGCTTGGTGTTAGCCTCTAAAAATAAAAAAAGTGAACGTATTTTAAAAATGATGTTTGAAAACCGTGAGATGCACAAACGTTATGTTGCTATGGTTCACGGCCATGTTTCACGTGAAACAAAAATTACTATGCCACTATTGAGAAAAAAAGATAATAGTGCTATTGTCCGTATGGTAGTAAAAGTTCATGACAGCGGTAAGCCATCAGAGACTACCATTAGGCCTCTGAAGTATTTTAAAGAGTTAAATATGACCTTGGTAGAGGCAGAGCCATTAACAGGACGTCAGCATCAAATTAGGGTTCATTTGTTTCACGTGAAACATCCCATCGTGGGTGATCCTATTTATGGACAACAAGAGAGGGATGTTGTCCGATTTCTTGATAGGGAGATTAGTGAGAAAGAGCGTATTATCAAGAGTGGGGCGAATCGCCTTCTATTGCATGCATCACAATTAAATTATACCTATAAGGGCAATTTTTATTCCATTCATACAAAAATAGATTTTCTAAAAGAGGCTTTTGCTGCAATGCAGTAAATTCAAATAAAAAAAGAATGTTATTTGTCAAATTCATTAGATATGTTAACTTTTGATTGACTCAATAGTTTATACCGTAATGCTGCATAAGGAGTTTATTTATGTAAAATAAGGTCTATTCCTAATGTTCATGTGAATAACATTTTTTATATAAAATGATATAAAGCAGAAGAATAAGCTTGCAACAAATAATGTTGACTGGAAGTCCCTATTTTAGGGCTTTGCATGCTATTTATACTTAATGATAATTAAGAAAATATTTATATAAATCAGAACTTAATAGATAGCTAATATAGATAATGTCTTCTTAAAGACCTTCTTTAATTCACAGGTTGCAACACAGTGTGAAATTTAGACAGTTGTCACAATTTGAAGGTTTCTTAGTAGAAATATCTATTTGAGTAAAATTCTAAAAGTTTAGCCCTTATGATCATCTTAGCGCTATTTTAAGAAGCTTTTACTGGAGACTGCAAATGGTACTAATAGAGTTTGAAAGACAGAGAAGAGTAGTTGTATGATAGTTGTTAAGAAGTGATACTTCCAGCTATAAAAGCTGAAAGATTAAGATGCACGCATGCCGACCCAGTGAGTTTCGAGTTCTCTGCGAACACGATCAAGAATTTCTTCTCTACTTTCACTGTTGTCAAATGCAAGCATTCTTGCGAGTTCAGAGGCTGAACGTCTCTCCGTATAGGTTCTCGTAATATATTTGAGCGCTTTTGGATTAAAACGCTTGGCAATGTCAATGGAGTCTTCTTTATTAAATGCAATCGTATCAGGAAATGCATTATTGATGAGTACTAGGTATCCGATAGCTTTCATGGCAATCTTTCATTAGAGTATAACTTTTTGTTAGTGGTATTTTAGCGAAAAATAAAAGAAAAATAAAGGGGGTTTTCAGCTAAGTGTAAAATTTTTATGTAAAAGTTTGAGAATGAGGGGGGGATAGGGTGAGAGTTAAAGCTCACCCCAGCTAATAGAGTTCATATTACTATCAAAGACACTTGGTGTACCTCTTACCCCGATTTTTGCCCCAATGGCTGCATTTTTTTCCAAAATCTTTTTAACGGCCGCTTTGTGTTCTGCTGATGTCTTGGCTGTTTTATAGCTGGTATCGTTGTTGGCAGTTTTGAGAAGGCGGGCGGCTTTCTCTTTATCGGATTTGGCATCTAAAATCCATTCGCTCATTGCAACGGCATTTTTATGAAAGCTTAATGGAAACAGGAAAACCTTGAATGTATATTTATCGGCAACGGCAGCCATCTTTTTTTCAAACTTTAGACAGTATGGACATTCCGGATCAGTAAAGGCATAGATAACTTTTTTTCCACTGCCATAGCTAAAGTCCTCTTTTCCAAGAAGAATCGTGGGATCAATAGGAAACGAGATTTTAGACATACTTGGGAGGTTATACCCCTCAGCAGGTATAAATACCTTTTTGTTTTGGCTAATGAAGAATGTTATTGGACCTCCGTTGCGTTCTGCTTTAATGAAGTAGAGACCATCAATGAGCATTGCATCAGTTATTACAATACTGTTTTTTTTAATGACATCAAGTTCCTGAAAAGGTTTAAGGTCAATTTTCCCGGCATGAACCGAAAGGGTGAAGAAGAAGGCTGTAATAATTACAAACATCTTTTGCATGGCATTCCTTTGTTGTTTATTTGAGTTGATATAATTATAGTATATAATGTCTTTTCCATAGAGAATATTTTACAAAATAAGAAGCAAATTATGAAAAATCCCCATTTAGTCATTACGCTCATTCTGCTGTTTTCCTCTTTGCTTATTGCAAATGAGAATAAACCTACCGTTGAATGTATGGTAGTGAGTAATGATATTGAAAAGATTGTTTGCAAGGTTGAGGTTGAACGTGCTGACTATGATCGTGCAGTTACCTTTGTTTGGCATACGAAAAAGTATCCTCAAGATGATCGAGAGCGTACGGTTGTTTTAAATGCCAATCATATTTCAGTGTATGATTATCGTTTTTTACGAGGACGTGCACAGGGCGCCTGGAATGTATCGATAACGCTTGATGACACAGAGTCACAAAATAGTGCTGAAGTGGACTTTATACTTGAGGGAAACACTTTAAAGTATTAGTATGATTTTTGTCTTTTTTGTATCTGAGAGATCCACATAAGAAAGTTGTGGTAATATTGCAGACATAAACGGTCTCCCTGGTGTGTTGACCGTTTACTTCCTGCCATTGTAATCCTGATTAATCTTCTTTAGTTGCAGCCCAGAGAAATCCACCGAGTCCTATCGCAACAACAAGAATCAAAAAGCCAACCTGTGTGTAGTCCATTGCACTCATAGTAACCCTTCTTTGTCCAGCTCGTCAGCTGTTTTTTCTTTAAGCTGCCCACAGGCGGCACTGATGTCGATACCCTTGGAATCACGTATAGTGCAAAGCAGCCCATGTTGAATCAGGTACTCCTGAAACTTTACCATATCGGAGCGTTCAGGCCGCTGATAGTCACTGCCGGGGTAGGGATTGAAGAAGATCAGGTTGACTTTGGCTTTGATACCATGAAGCAGTTTGACCAGTTTTTTAGCAGAATGCAGATCGTCATTTTTACCCTTAATGACCAGATATTCAAACATGACGCGCTTACGCGTATCGATTGGAAAACGTTTGACTGCCTCAATAATAGAAGCAATATTATAAGCTTTGTTCATTGGAATAAGTTCGGTACGCAGCTCATCATCAACAGCATGCAGGGAGATGGCAATGTGTACACCTAGATCCATTTCACCCAGTTTATCGATTTTACTGCTGATACCGCTGGTCGATACGGTTTGTCTTTTGCCGGAGATACTCATCCCCTCTTCATCTTTAAAGATTTTGATGGCTTTTGCCAGGCTGTCGAGGTTGTCTAAGGGCTCACCCATCCCCATATAGACAATATTTGTGCGGCGGTTTGCGGCAATATCATTGTCCATTTTCACGGCCAACACCTGGGCCACAATTTCACCGGCACTTAGGTCACGGGTGAAACCGCCTTTGGCTGTCAGACAGAAAGAGCATCCCACTTTACAGCCGACCTGTGTAGAAACACAGACGGTGTATTTGGCGTGGTGAATGAGTTCTCCATTGCAGTCCCGTTCCTCCTCTTTCATTCGTAGCAGAACCGTTTCAATTGTTTTGCCGTCGGAAAGTTCAAAAAGGTATTTGATCGTACCGTCTTTAGCTTCTTCTTTTCGGAGGGTGTGAAGTGGCATCAGGGTGTATTTTTCATTCAATTCTTCACGCAGCGCTTTGGGAATGTTCTGCATGGCATCAAAGCTGTCAACATACTGGTGATAAATCCACCCAAAGATCTGTTTTGCCCTGAACGCCGGTTTGATAATACCTTGAAGTTCCTCTTTTGTGTAATCAAGAATAGAGGGTTTCATGATACCAGTTCTTTAATACGGCGGGGAACATATTCATTCAGCCTTATTTTGGCAGCTTCTTGATTTTTTAAAAAATCTTCGTGAGCCGATTCGTTAGTAAAGTTAGTGATGCAGAAAACACCCCCGGCAGGAATGTCAAATTCCTGGGCAACGCGTAAAAAAGCAAAAAACTCCATGTTCTCCAGCTCTACACCGAATTGGCTAAAAGTTTTGGTGAGATCGGCATCGGTAGAGATATAGTTTGAGCTGTTAACGACAATATCTTTCAGATCTTTTGTTTGTGTAGAGATGACATTATCCAGAGGAGTATAAGACTTATTTTGTAAAAAAGATAACTCAATGTTAGCTGCTGTTTTAGATTCGATGATCTCTAAAATATTGTGCTTTCCATAGCTTCCGGCTGTACCGACAAAAAGCAAAAATTCTGGTTTATCAAATAGGCAGAGTCGAGTAAGATTCATCGTCATCTCAACCAGTCCAACCCCCATCGGTGTTGCAAAATCAAAGGTTTCGTTGTTTCCGGCACAGATAATCATAGACGCACCGGAATTCCACTATCATGAAGATAGTGTTTAAGATCCATGATATCTATTTCACGGTAGTGAAAAATACTGGCGGCCAGTGCGGCATCGGCACCGTGGTCAAATGCCTCTTTTATATGCTCCATCGTTCCGGCACCGCCGCTGGCAATGATCGGTACATTGACGAGGTTGCTGATTTGCTCGGTAATAGGGATATCAAAGCCTGCCTTGGTACCATCTGCATCCATTGAGGTCAGCAGAATTTCTCCTGCGCCACGATCAACTGCTTCTTTTGCCCAATCCAAGGCATTAATACCCGTATCGACACGTCCTCCGTTTAGATAGACATTGTAGTGGTCCCCTGTACGTTTCACGTCGATGGCAACCACAATACATTGTGATCCAAAACGTTTAGCACCTTCATTGATCAGTTCGGGACGTTTGATGGCGGCAGAGTTTACACTGACTTTATCACACCCGACATTGAGTAGTTTGTAAATATCATCGAGTTTTCGAATCCCGCCACCGACTGTCAGGGGGATAAATACCTCTTTTGCAACTTCTTCTACGATATGTATAATAGTGTCACGCTCTTCATGTGAAGCGGTGATATCGAGAAAAGTAAGTTCATCTGCCCCTTCTTCATTGTAGCGCTTGGCGACTTCAACCGGATCGCCGGCATCTTTGAGGCCAACAAAGTTCACACCTTTGACGACACGACCGTCTTTGACATCGAGACAGGGAATAATACGTTTTGCGAAATAATCCATAGGACTGCTTTATAGTTTATATCTTGAAATTATAGGGCAAAGTCTCTTAAGATGATAGTAGGATTTGACGATAAAAGAATCAAATAAAGAAGACTTTTAAAAAATTAACTGTTAGCAAATGGACTTTTATGTATAATGGGACATGAATCGTAGAAATGTTGTTGCCAAAAAGAAATTTGGCCAGAATTTTTTGAAAGACCAAAGTGTTTTGCAAAAAATCATCGAAGCGATGCCCTACAGTGACAGAAAAGTTGCAGAGATCGGGCCTGGCTTAGGTGATTTAACTAACTATTTAGTTGATGTCAAAAGCGTTATTGCTTTTGAGGTTGATACCGATTTATGCAAGCATTTAAATCATGTTTTTAAAGAAGAGATCACAACCAGCGCACTTACCATACATTGTGGTGATGTGCTTGATAGCTGGCAGAGTGAGCTTTTAGATGAACCGTATGATCTCGTGGCAAATTTGCCATATTATATTGCGACAAATATCATCCTGAAAGCCCTTGCAGATCCTCAGTGCGTTAATATGCTTGTTATGATTCAGCGTGAAGTGGCAGAAAAATTTTCTGCCTCACCTGGAGAGAAAAATTTTGGCGCATTAAGCATTATTGCTCAAAGCATCGCAACGGTAGAAATTGTTTTGCACGTTCCTCCTGCTGCATTTGAACCGCCGCCAAAAATCGACTCTGCCGTATTGCTTCTACGAAAAACGGCAAGCCGAAGTGACACAGTGTTTGAAAAGTTTTTAAAAGCGGCCTTTACACAACCGCGAAAAACACTGCATAAAAATCTCTCTGCACGTTACGTGAAAGAGAAAGTCAAAGCTGCGCTCGAAGTGCTGCACCTTTCTCCTTCTATTCGGCCTCATCAGATAATGACGTCTGACTATCACCAACTCTATAAGATTTTAGAAAAAGGGAGTTTGGATGGAAGAAGAGACACAGACTAGTCAACCAGAAATCAGTCAAAATAAAAGCAACGAACAAAGTCGTGATGGAAACAGCAGTCGACAAAATCGCAACGGACAAAACCGTAATCGTAATCAGAACCGCAACCCGAACCGTTCAAGCGGCGGAAATCGTAACCAGCAGAATCGTACAGAAGAGGATGGCGCAGCGCAGAATGATAATCGCAACGCCCAGAAAAACAATGCTCCTCGCGGCAATCAAAACCGTAATCCGAACCGCAATAATCAAAACCGCTCAGGCGGTGGCGGACGCGGACGCAGACGTAATGCTCCTGCACCGACAGATCCGACCCTGTTAGAGTGTGTCCGTGCAAATCATGAGGTTCAAAAAGAGCGTTTAAACCCGCACTTTAAACTTGATCTCAATTCGGCGAACAAAGTACGTATCACGCCGCTGGGCGGCTTGGGCGAGATCGGTGGAAATATTGCCGTTATTGAAACGGAAAAAGAGGCAATCCTGATTGATGTTGGGATGAGTTTTCCAGATGATGAGATGCATGGTGTTGACATTTTGGTACCGGACTTTTCTTATGTTCGTGAAATCAGAAAAAAGATTGTAGGGATTATTATTACCCATGCACACGAAGATCATATCGGTGCAGTACCGTATCTGTTTAAAGAGATGCAGTTCCCGATTTATGGAACAGCACTGCCACTGGCGATGATCGGTAACAAATTTGATGAACATCACATCAAAGAGCATCGCAAATATTTCAATCCGGTTGAGAAACGTAAAGTGTATGAGATCGGAAATGATTTTAAAATCGAATGGATGCATATGACGCACTCTATTATTGATTCCTCGTCATTGGCAATTACGACCGCTGCTGGTACGATTATCCACACGGGTGACTTTAAAATAGATCATACTCCTGTTGATGGCTACACTGCCGATTTACACCGTTTTGCCCATTACGGGGAAAAGGGTGTTTTGTGTATGATGTCAGATTCGACTAACTCTTATAACCAGGGTATAACACCAACAGAACTATCCGTTGGACCGGCACTGGACCGTGTCTTCTCCAAGGCACCGGGACGGATTATTCTTTCGACATTCAGTTCTAACATCCACCGTGTGCAGCAGGCCATAGAAACGGGTCTCCGGTATAATCGAAAAATCTGTGTGATCGGACGTTCAATGGAACGTAACTTGGAAGTCGCAATGCAGTATGAATACCTGAAATTGCCTAAAAACATCTTTGTGGATGCCGATCAGGTCAGCCGAATGAATGATAAAGAAGTTCTGATCATTACGACAGGCTCTCAGGGTGAACCAAACTCTGCGCTGTATCGTACCGCGATTGGCGAACATCGTCACATCAAGATCAAACCAAATGACTTGATCATCCTCTCTTCTCGTGCTATTCCGGGGAACGAGGGATCAATCTCTGCGATGCTGAATCACCTTGAGCGTGCTGGTGCAAAAGTGGCAAGAGATCGTGACCTGCATGTTTCCGGTCACGCAGGGATCGAAGAACAGAAATTGCTGCTTCGCCTTGTCAACCCGAAGTTTTTCCTTCCGGTACATGGTGAGTATAACCATGTTATGCGTCACAAAGAGACGGCAGTCGCATGTGGTGTTCCTGAACGCAACATTCTTTTGATGAACGATGGTGATTGTATTGAGATCAGTCCTAAATATATGCGTAAAGCCAAATCGGTTAAATCCGGTAAAACGTACATTGATAACCAAAATAACCATCAGATCGAAGATGACATCGTTATCGATCGCCAGAAAATGGCAAATGAAGGTATGGTAATGCTTGTAGCGCAGGTCAATAAATCTGATTCCAAGCTTATTTCCAAACCAAGAGTCACCAGCTTTGGCCTGGTTGCCGACAAGCAGGATAAAGCCTTTGCTAAAGAGATGGAAGATGTCCTTGAACTTTTCCTGGTCAATCTCAAACAAGGACATATTGAAAACCCTAAAGCAATGGAAAATGACCTTCGTCAGGTCGTACGAAAACATATCTACCGCAAAATGAAGAAATACCCACTAATCGTCCCACACGTATATGTAATGTGAGAAGCGTAAGAAAATGCCAATTTCTTGGCATTTTTAGGCTAGAAACCAGATTCCCCCATTGAGTAATAGCGATTTCCAAAGTCTAGACATCATAAAGCCTATAGTCCTTTTAAATCTTTTTGTGCTTCGTTACGTTTTCTTCTAAAACGTTTACGAATTTTTTTGATTTTATCCAGCTCTTTGTCTGCTACATTCACTTTGGTATGGGAGATATCTTCGCCAATATCGATTTTAAGGATATCCGACTTCTTCATTGCCAGAATTTGCGAAGAAAATACACTGCGATGCCCTGTCATTAGAAAACTGATTACCACTGAGATCGCTGCATAATGCGCAACCTCCAGGCCAAATAGTTCCATGGCCATAATCGTCGCGGCGATCGGAGCATTTGTTGTTCCGGCAAGTACACTGATAAATCCAAGTGCCGCAAAAAATGCGAAATGATCACCCATTAATGTCCCGAAAAAGTGACCACTGGTAGCACCGATGTAAAAAATAGGCGTGACGATACCGCCGCTGCCGCCGACACCTAATGTTATTGATGTAAATAGTGTTTTGAGTAGAAAGCTATACCAGGGAATATTTTCAGAAAAATAGGGATCGGGTTGAAGTGTATTGTCAATGGTTTCCAATCCCAAACCAAAATATTGATCGCCTACGATGAATGACAAGCCGACTAAAAGAAGACCGCCGCCAAATGCTTTAACATAAATATTGAAAGGGATCTTTGCAATGGTACGGGATATGCGTCTTAGCATGGTGATGGTAATGTCAGACACCAAACCAAAAAACAGTCCAGCCAAAACAACCTGTAAAATTAGAGGAATATCTAGTGCCACATGTTGATGAAAACGTATATCAAAATAAGTGTACTCAATTCCGAGAAACTGTGCCGTTGTAAAGGCTGAAAACCCGGCGATAAAAGAGGGAAGGAGCACGTCATAGCGGATGAGGCCAATTACCAGTACTTCTACCCCAAAAATAGCACCAGCGATCGGTGTTCCGAAAACCGATGCAAACCCGGCACCGATTCCGCAAATGACCAGTGTTTTACGGTCTTCTTTGCTAAAATGAAAAAGATCCGAGACGAAAGAGGCCATTCCCGCACCGATTTGTGCCCCGGGACCTTCCTTCCCCACGGAACCTCCGGAGAAAACGGTCAGCACAGTTGCTAGCAGTTTGACAGGGATAACAGAGATTTCTATCTTACCGCTCTTCTTATGGACCGCTTCAATCACTTTTTCCGTACCATGCCCTTCGGCATCAGGTGCAAATTTTTTTACAAGCCAAACGGTTAAAAGCAGTGCAAATGGCAGTAGATAATAGTATTTGAATGGTAGCAGTGTCTGGCTTTGCTCAGCAAATTGCAGAGTTTTTAAAAATAGTGTGACACTTGCACCGATAATAATACCGACGACAGAGGAGAGTATCAGCCATTTAGCAACGCTTAGAAAAATGCTTATTTGTTCAATTGCATGTTTTTTCATAATATCTTTTTAGAAATGTTATTTTAGTCACTATAGCACTTCACGGCTGATTTACCCCTTGCAATATTTACGGATTGTGACACAAACTGTATCTATCAATACTCCTAAGAAGATTCCTTCAGTTTGCTTAGGTTATACTCTGTTATCTTGAGTAACAGGAATTCATATGGCGAAAGAACATTCAATTGATATCTCTGCAAAAATTGATATGCAGGCCTTTAAAGATGCCATC
>Ga0164318_10001667_pt1 | contig 20006 bp, 18 predicted proteins | sample GuaBasSedimGuay9_FD_113734 | JGI IMG/M metagenome (GOLD analysis project Ga0164318, IMG submission 113734) | Subseafloor sediment microbial communities from Guaymas Basin, Gulf of California, Mexico - Guay9, Core 4571-4, 0-3 cm | ecosystem: Environmental > Aquatic > Marine > Hydrothermal vents... | reverse complement strand
CTCATCACATATTGTAAATTATCGGTTTGTTAAGTATAATTTTGTACTTAAATAAGTTTCTATACAAATCAATGAAATTTTATTAGAACACTGTTATAACACATTGTAACTACTCCATTAGGCAAAGATATTAAAGGAAGATATCTATGCATAAATAAAGCTTTAGTGTCATATTCAGGCCTTTTCAATATCAACAAAAGTAGAATTAAACACAGAACCATGGTTTATCGTTTGAAATCCATCATTAGTAAGCACATTTATGTTCTTCATTTGATTATTAAGCAGTGTCCAAGGGGATCTAAAGGTCCAGACTATACCTTTAAGGACTTTTTCATCAACGTCTGCAGTTAAAATAATTGATCCCTTTTCATTAAAAATGCGAACTTTATCTCCGCTTTTTATCCCTCGTTCTAATGCATCTATTGGGTTTATTACGACAAATGGTTCAATTGGACGCATGTTATAATACTGCGAATGTAGGAAAAAACGGTGGCTAGATGAAATAAGTCTCAAAGGATATTTTGGTTTTTCGTCCACAAACGTTGGAAATCCAGACAATCCCAGTTCTAATGCTTTTGATGATAAAAATTCGATTTTTCCAGACTTTGTTTGGAATTCGGTCAAAGGTAATTGTTTCATCAATACAAAACCATTCTTCAGCAGGTCACTATAGGTTCCATTAATACTTTTTGTTTCCGAAACTATTTTCTTAATGATCTCTTCATCAGATTCATAGAGTTCTGGTTGCAAAAGGCCCATCTTTTTTGCAAGAAGTCGAAACACTTCAGAATTACTCTTTGCCTCACCCAAGGGCTCTATAGCTTTTTGGTTTATTGAGAGGTAATAATGCCAAAATGAAATGTGTATATCCATTGTTTCAAAAAAGGACGTGGCTGGTAAAACAATATCTGCATACAGAGCAGTATCAGTTAAGAATAGATCATGAACAACCACAAATAGGTCCTCTCGTGACAAACCTCTCCGAACTAGATTTTGATTGGGTGCAGTAGCAGCGGGATTTGCGTTATAGACAAAGAGAAAATAAACTTTTTCAGATGTTAGTATTCTACCCAATTGTTGCATCACATAAACAACTGGTTTGTTTGGTCTCAGATGTGTAGCCTTTAGGTAGTCATAATCAAAATCTCGCTCGCTATTGCAAAAATAAAAACCGCGTGGAATGCCAACCAATGCAGGTAAAAGCGAGATGGCACGAACAATTTCACCACCATTTAGCTGTTTTTGTAATCCATACCCCATATTAATTATGCTTGGCTTTAGATGTGCATAATCCTCTGCAAATGCTTTTATTTCTTGTACTGAGATACCTGTACGTTCAGATACGTAATTTAGAGTGTATTTTGATACGTGCTTTTTGAATTCTTCAAAACCAGTAGTGTACTTTTGTATGAAATCATAATCTATTAAGTTATTATCAATAAGATACCTTGCAACTCCAAATGCAAAGATACCATCTGTTGCAGGGCGTATTCTCAAGTGTATACCAATTTTTGTCGTTTCGTTCGCAATTGGGTCAATAACATAGATTTTTGCACCTTTCTTTTTTGCTTCTCTTGCTAGCATAAAGCTGTGAAGATTACTGACAGCAGCATTAAATCCCCAAAAAACTATTAATTTTGAGTCTAATAGCTCTTCAGGTCTTCTACCATAGCGCATACCATAATGTAGTGCAATGGCAAGTTCTCCTGCTGCATCACAAATAGAGTACGTTGTCTCAGCACTACCAATAGCATTGAAAAATCGTTTTGGAAAATTTACACTTATCAATCCTGCATGACCAGCGTAATCATAATGTAAGACTGCGCCTGGTCCATATTCATTTATTACTGATTTTAACTTTGATGCAATTTCGTCTAGTGCCTCGTCCCATGAAATCCTCTTAAATTTGCCTTCCCCTTTCTTACCAACTCTTCTAAGTGGATACAGCACACGATTTTTATGATATACATACTTAATTAAGTTGTAACCTTTAGGACATAAGTAACCGCGTGTGATAGGATGATCTTTATTCCCCATCACTTTTACAAGCTTACCAGTATTGTCAACTATGCTTATAATACTACAAGTATCATAGCAGTCTCGTGGACAAGTATTAAAAAATTGTGTCATAATAAAAATCAGTTAGAACTTTTTAAATAAATCTTTAGAATACGACAAAAACAACTCATACTTTCATGTTAGTTTATTTCTTAGGCCCAAACCAAAACATTATTTAAAAAATAGAGAAATTATGATGTAGGTGTCATTATGCACAAAAGATTGAAGAGTATTATCAGTTATCTAATATTATTTACAATAGTATATTTGCTGCTAATCTCGTTTGTATCCTCTGCAAGTGCGCTTCCAAAACGTTACGCTTATCCAAAAGATTTATCGTTTTATGACATAGACTTTTGGAATGTAACAAAAGCAAAAACGGATCCATTGAATTTAACATATATTGAACAAAGAAATATCACTTACTCGGATAATGAGATAAGTAGCATTAATCTTACAATTATAGATTTAACATTCATTAGTGAGTATTATGGGGGACAGAACATAGTAATAAGCGGACGACTAATATATCCTAGCGAAGTTAATGAAACACTTCCAGCAGTAATCATGTTCCATGGATATGGCGGATCAAAAGACGGCTTTTTTGAAATCATGTTATACACAGCAGCACGAGGGTATGTAACACTAGCGATTGATGCTCCTGGTAGCGGTGATTCATCACCATTCCCATCAAATGCACCAACAAATATTGTTAATGTTAGCGGTGGTCCTCAGGGAGCGTATTATTACCACGTTGTATGGTCTGGGCTTCGAGGAATTACACTATTAACTTCACTGGATTTTGTTGATAAAAACAAAATTGCAGCCCTTGGAGGAAGTATGGGTGGTATTGAGACGTTCATTATAGCAGCAATAGATGACCGCGTCTCTGCAGCTATTCCGATAGTTGCATCTGGAAACTATATGGATTTATTAAAAGCAGGTACATTTGCAAACGTTATGGTTCCTCCAAATGTAACACTAACAGGAGATCACAGCTACCTAGTAGAAGACATGCTAAAATATTTTGATGTTTATGCATACGCGAGCAGAATTAAGATACCAATATTACTGCTAGAATCAACATTTGACGAGTATTTCACACTTTACAGCATAAATGATACATACAATGTTATTCCATCTGATGAGAAATACTTAACAATAACACCAAATTGGAATCATGCACTATACTTAGACTGGATATACACGACTCTGACATTTCTAGATAGTCAATTTAAAGGAAAGGAGGGTCTACCCAAAATTTCATTTACATACACTCATAGCTACTATGGTTTCCTTGATTATCTGTTTGTCGCTTCAAACGTAACCGAAGAGTATAACTTAACACTTGTATGGAGATATGGTATCCCAGGAAGTTCATGGCAGGAAACACCATTAACATACTGTGGAAAATGTAATGAGCTATTAGGTAGAGTTCCTGGAATTTTACCTGGAAAAATAATGTTCTATGTAGCAGCTTATAAGAATGGTATTTTGGTTACAACAACAAGAGTGTATGAAATTGAGTCGAATGCAATGCTAGTACCGCTTATTGCAATATTCCTCATGCTCATTGAGATATCATTCGTAGGATATACGTTGACATCAGCGTATGAATATCTTGTAAGAGTTCTTAAACAGCAAGAGAATATTATTAAATATATAACATGGGCGGTTTCACTACTTGGATTGATGCTACCAGTTATAGGATTTGTTGGACGTACTGAACTAACAATATGGCAATTCATTGAGCAGTATGGTTTCCCATTAGGAATAATACCTTGGGCGGCATATCTACTTGTAGCATATTACACAATTTCTTTTATAGTGATATCAATACCAAAGTACAGTAAATTAGGAGCAATTATGTTACTTATACCACCAATACTTATCACAGGATTAATCTTAGCACTCATGACACTAGCAGAAAACGTTATTGCGATATACTTTGCAATGGGTGTGTACGTATTATATATAGCACCCTTTATTACCATTGCATGGGTTATTTACAAACACATCACAGAAAGAAAACAAAAAGTGGAAAAAGTCGAGTTATAAACTCAGTCTATGGCAGCGAAATACCACGTTTCTCTAGGTCTTCAATTACATAATCAAGGCCTAATTCTTGTAATTTCTTTTTTGTTGGATACCCTGTAGATTTATCCCAGTTTCTTAATTCATAATAATGATCCAACAGCTCATCCATTTCAACTTGTGGCCCTTCACCTTTGTAAGGACCTATTTCAATAACTTTTGAGTAATCTTTTGGGTCATATATCCTTAACGGCTCTTTTAAGATTCTTTCTGGCTGATAATCGTCTTTGCGACTGAATCCGGCACGAACGTTATAAGCCCGCTCTAAGTTAATAATCCGTTCACCGATTTCCAGTATTATTTCTCTAGTAAATTCGATTCCCGTTAAATAAGTCAGCCCCTCTGCAACATCCCCAGGCATTATTGCCCAAGTTTCAGAGGTAGTAAATTTACAAATGCTTACAGCATCACTAATAGCACAGAAGTGCTCTGAAATAACCAACATTTCAGGTTTGTAATATGGTGATCTTGGATTTAATAATTCCTCGATGTCAGCTTCTGGAAAGAGCTTCTTTGCTGCATCAACATTATGAGCTACGGCAAGTGTTGGTAAGCCATATAGGTGATCTGCACCACGGTTAGACGTCGCATGAGCTAGACCAAAACCTTTAGTAGCTCTAGGTTCTTGTCTAGGAAGTTCTACTTTTTTGATTGTCATAGCGTATTTTTCAGCGCCCTTTCCAATCTTTTGAGCCGCTCGATATGCACCTTCTGCAAGGATATCACCAAATCCTTTACGATAGGATATCATTTCTAACATTTCAAGAACTGCCTGTTCATTACCCCATTCAAGATTCACACCAACTTCGTCTTTAGACACGATACCCCTATCTACTAATTCCATTGCGAAAGCAATAGTCACTCCAGCGCTAATTGTATCAAGTCCTAATTTATTAGCAAGAATGTTCGCTCTAGCAACAGCCTTTAGATCATTTATCCAAAGCATTGGACCTAGAGCATCTATCGTTTCATATTCCATACCCTCAAAGACGGTTCCATCCACCTCAACAACCCTGCCACAGTGAATCGGGCATGCATAACAAGATTTCGGTTTTTTGAGAATAGTTTTGGATAATAATTCTCCACCGACGTTTTCTGAGTAGGGCATATTACCATACTGATGATTTTTTGCAGGAAGGTCTCCTTTATGCAACTTAAAATTCACAAGAATAGAAGTACCGAATTGTCCATACGTTTGTGCACCAGGATTTTTCCGTATTTTCTCAGTAACCTCTTTTACTTTTGCCATGAATTTATCCCTATGAGCAATTTCTACATTTTGTTTTCCTCTTGTAACAATTGCCTTCAGTTTTTTACTCCCCATAACTGCTGCCATTCCAGTCCTAGCGGCTGCGCGTCCCTCATCATTTATAACTGCGGCAATTCTAACAAGATTTTCTCCTGCAGGGCCAATTGCGGCCACCTTTGCAGCTTTATCATGATCACTTTGAAGTATTTTAGTTACTTCCCATACATCTTTACCCCAAAGATGGCTAGCATCTAAGAGGTCTATAGTTCCATCATGAACCCAAGCATATACGGGCTTGTTACTTTTGCTCTCGAAAATTAGCGTATCAAATCCTGCAAATTTTAGTTCTGGCCCGAAGAACCCACCACTATGAGCATACCCTAACCCGTCAGAAAGAGGAGACTTTGCTGCTACAGTATATCGGCTACCAGTGGGCCAAACAGTTCCAGCTAATGGACCAACTGCAAAAATTAGTTTATTTTCTGGAGAGAATGCATCTACTTCTGGAGGAACTTCATCAAATAGAATTTTTGATGCAAAACCGCGGCCACCAAGATATTCCTTTATCCATGATTTTGGGGTCTCCTCTATTGTAATTTTCTTTGTCGCTAAATCAATTCTAGCGATTTTCCCAGCATAACCATACATCTTTGAACCTCCTTGTTCTAAGTTTATATATTTTAATCACAAACTTATAGGTTTTACTAACTAAAGTATTAGCAATAGACAAGAAAAACAAAAAATCCCTTTATTTTTTGAAAAAATTAATAAAACCTCGTTATATTATGATTAGCTATGACAAGAGATACACGTCCTTCAAAAGAGAGATACTATCTTGACATAGCCAAAGCAGTTGCTGCAAGATCGCCATGTCTCCGAAGGAGATTTGGTGCTATAATAGTAGTCCATGATGCGATAGTCAGTACTGGATATAACGGTCCTGCAAGAGGGGTCATAAATTGTGCAGAAATAGGCTGTTTAAAAGACTTAGTTAATGCACCAGAATATGCTGCATACGATTACTGTCCAGCGGTTCATGCAGAAGAAAATGCAATTATAAATGCAGCTAGAAATGGTTCTGCAGTCAAAGGAGGAACTATATACATTTATGGAGAATATGTAAAAACTGGGCAGCCCTCAGAGTCAATACCATGTGACAGATGCAAACGTGCAATAATTAACGCAGGAATAGTTGAAGTAGTAACGAGTAACGCAAAAGGTGATATCGTAAAGTACAAAGTAGAAGACTGGGTGAAATACGATACGGATAGATACGTGAAAATGTATGTAGAAGCTTATGAGAAGATCCATGGTAAGAAACCTAAGATTGAATATCACGAAAAAGGTGAATAGTTTTGGACTTAAAAGGTAAAGTTGCTTTAGTAACAGGTGCTTCGAGAGGTATTGGGAGAGCCATAGCAATTGCACTAGCGAAAGAGGGCGCTAAAGTCGCAATAAACTACAATAGAAGCGAAGATGCCGCAAAAGAAGTAATGAATATCATCATTAAGAATGGTGGTATTGCTAAAATATATAAAGCGGATGTGAGCAAGAGACTTGAAGTAGAGGCTATGGTTGAAAACATTATTAAAGACTTTGGAACAATCCATATCCTTGTTAATAATGCGGGAATAATATCAAAGACGAATTCAATTCTAGAGCTTGAGGAAGATGAATGGGATAACTTGATTAACATTAATCTTAAGGGAGCATATCTTTGCTGTAAAGCCGTTTTGCCACATATGATTAAAAATAATTGTGGAAGAGTGATTACCATCTCTTCTGTAGCAGGAAAAATGGGTGGCAATGTCGGTCCTCACTACTCAGCTTCAAAAGCTGGCCTCATTGGATTTACTTTTGCTTTGGCTAGAGAACTAGCGAAATATAATATCACGGCAAATGTAGTTGCACCAGGACCTATAGAAACAGACATGATACATAATATTCCTAAAGACTTACAAGAAATGATAAAGAGCAAAGTGCCTTTAGGCAGATTCGGCAAACCAGAAGAGGTGGCAGATGCTGTGATATTCTTACTCAAAAATGACTTTATAACTGGAGAAGTACTCGATGTCAATGGTGGAGAATACTTTGATTGATTAACTTTTATGCATAACAAGTAGCAGAATCGCGGAATATTAAGCTACAGTAACAATCAATAAGATATATAAATTTCATATATAGGCATCATCAGTTGATTCTATAAGTGCACGAAGTACTTTAAGGTCTTCTCTATACATTTTTTCACCACCGGGTGTTTCTAGAACCATAGGTGTATTTTTAAAACGTGGCTCGTTTACTATTACTCTAAAAACTGTAAGCCCCATCACTCCTTTTCCTATGTTCGCATGCCTGTCTACACGGCTTCCAAGCGGCGTTTTTGAATCATTCATGTGAAATACCTTTAATTGATCTAACCCAATGATAGAGTCTATTTCGTCTATTACCTCTAAGAAAGTCTCTCTCATAGTTATGTCATAACCAGCTTCAAAAACATGTGCAGTATCAAAACAAATACCCATTCGCTTTTTGTCGTCAACCATATCAATAATCTCTGCAAGATGTTCAAACTTGTATCCGAGGTTAGTTCCTTGCCCAGCTGTTGTTTCAAGAAGAAGTTTTACACGAGTACCTTCAGCTCTCGCAAGAATTTCATTTATACTTTCTGCAACAAGCTTCAAGCCTTGCTTCTCACCAGCACCCATATGTGCACCAGGATGAAACACAAGATAAGGTATATCTAGCTTATCTGCACGAATTATTTCATCATAAAATGCATCTCTTGATTTTTTCAAGAGATCTTCTTTTACAGCAGCTAGATTTATCAAGTATGAATCATGTGCAACAACAGCAAGTATGCCATGCTTGAGAACCTCATCTTTAAACCTCTCGGCATCTTCATCAGTAATTGGTTTAGCTTTCCATTGCATTTGATTCTTTGTAAAGATTTGAATTGATTCACAACCTAAGTCTTTACCTCGTTTCGGTGCTTTGTGCACACCACCAGATATAGACACATGCGCTCCCAATAGACCCATAGACCACACCTAGATTTATTCTAGTTATAAACTTTAATTTACTTTAAAATAATAAAATATTATGCATGTATAAATGCTCGTGATTTTTTACGTATTAAAGCTAGAGATAAAAGGATCTGTACAAACAACGTTCAGCATATTGATGATAAACAAGTGCGCTGCAACTCTTATTAGATATGCATTGATATTATAGAACTAATTTATTGAACTAATTGTAAAAAGCCTAGAATAAACACACATAAGTTGAAATTGAAGAAAAGTAAGCAATACATTACCTTTTATGTATGCTCCATTGTAAACTCGGGAATTCCGAACCAGAACCCAGTTTTCTTGATGTAGTCAAGTTGAGCAAGAATCAAGTTATAATGGGATTCTTCCATCTCAATCAGCCGTCTAAACATTTCTTTTGCCTCTGGAGTCTGCGCTTTTTCATACTGTTCTTTATAGAAGTCAATTGATTGTTTTTCTTGCGACAATGCTACTTGTAATGCATCCTCCTCAGACAGTGCACGTTCTCCTTTTATTCGCCCTATATACTCACTAATCTTAGGGACCAGTTTCTCAATTTCTGATTCTTCAATATCAACTTTAATCCATCTATGGTTTTCTACTATACTTTCCAGTTGCTTTTCTAATGTAATCATGTGATAAAATTCATCTCTAGCAAGCCCAATAAGCATGTTTTTTCCAGTTATGTCTTTCGTCTTTCTAGCAAGTTTTATGTATGTTATAAGTCCGTTTTGCTCGACCTTAATAGCATATCTAAGAGCTTTTACTGCATCCTGCTCTTCAGGTGATAAAGACGCGTACACAAACATACCTCCTTACGTTATGAGTCTACATTCATTAAAAATTTTTAAAGTTTTTTAAAAAATCATAAAAAATCTTTATGATTGCCTCTTTAATAAAATATGCGCTTCTTGGATGTTAAGAATTTATCTACGATATCTTAAAAAATTTTTATATTCATGCAAGAGAAATATTCGTGGTAAACTTGATTTGGCTGATTTTACAACTACAACCAAAGAAATATCTGAAAAGTTCTACCATTTCTTACGGGGGGCGGAAATATTGGGAGGCTATGAAATTAGTTGACAATTTGATATCCGAGCATATCTCTTTTGATAAAATCCTATTTGAGGTAATATCACCAGCAATAAATAGGATACAAGATTATTTTGCAGAAGGATACAAGAATGTTTCTGCATTTCAAGTCTTGGTGGTGGCAAAAATAGCGTCAGATACTATAAAAAGCTAGAAATTTTGATGAAAAGAAAGGAATCTCAAAAATTAGGTGTTGCCGTTATAGGAAATATTAAAAATGACTTTCATGGTTTAGGGAAGGATTTAGTAAAAATATTTTTGATGATGAAAGGCTGGGATGTTATAGATTTGGGATTAAGTGTGCCACCAGAGAGATTTGTTACTACAGCTATTAACGAAAATGCATTAGCAATATTGGTCTCAGGCATGATGATGCATACAGTTATTAACATAACAAAAAAAATAATGTAAAAATAATATTTAGAACGATGGTGGGAGCTGTGCAAGCAAATCGTATGTTAATTCTCATTACTATCAGCATACTATTTTTATCCGCCAGTTTCATGTCCGTAGCTCAGATAGTCAACCACGGTATAGTCGATCAGCATACAGCTAATCTGAGTTATTTTAGCAACGTGAATGTAATATTGATTTTCTCACCATATTCCCAATCGCTGAAATTACAGGCGAGAGACATTTTATTAAACATGGGTATAACAAATATCGAAGAAAGAACAATAGAGGCTATTAATTCGGTTAGCAATAAAACAATTGTAATTCTTGATGGGAGAATAATAAGTGAAATATTATTATTTTATCCGAGGTATAGCCGAAAAGCCATATTTAAAACCATTCATGACTTTTTCGTTAAACGAAACTTGCCAGTTTTATACTTTTCAATAGGCGAAAATTATTTCATTTTAAAGAGAATAGTTGGTTACTTGCCTACAACCAACACATCGATAGGGTCGGATACATCACCAACCATTTATGGTCTGAAGATATATCCTAATAATGGAGAACCGAATGATAGTACAAACTTTTTGTACAAATGTTCTGAATTGTACGAATTTAGCGACGACCTGTATTATTCTTTGGATGCTAGTATTGATTGGGCACTTAGAAAAATGAATAGCAACTTACCTGAATATCAAACAGCAACAGTTAATGCAAATAAATTCTCAGAGACCTCAGCTCCCTACTGGCAGTTCATGTCAGAAGTTGAAGTTAATAAGGAATTTTATCCTTATGGCAGATTTAACATTATAAAAGATGTCTATAAGCTAGTAAATGACGGGAGTAGCACTTATGACTGGCGAATATTCACAATTAAATCACAAACAAGGCCAGGATATGATATTTGGTCAAACGACTGGCGAAATAATAGGATTTGGACATATTTTGACGCTGGCGGAAATTCTCATTTCCAATTAACAGATTATGCTCCTACAACTACTTCAGGTACAAGCTCTGTAACTGTTTCAATTGGTGTTACGGCAGGTGTAAATGGTGCTAGAGTTACTGCAGGGTTTTCATATTCATATTCTATATCTGATGTTCAAGTTCTTGATCATTCAGATTTCTCTACAGAAGAAGCAAGCTGGGAGCATGTCATAGATTCAACAAAAAATGTAGGAAAATATACATACTATTGCAAGCCAGGATTACAAGTAAGATTACCTGATGGATGGTCTTTTGCAGCAGCAGGATACGATAAAGTCCAGTACGCAAAATGGAGTCCATGGGGATTTTGGTATTACTGGGATTCTGGAAAGATTAACTGGATATACAATGAAGTATCAAACCCACCTTGGTCTGGGGCATAAAAAATGCTGAGGTAGAACAAATAACTAATACACCTTTTATTTTTCTTTCGTAATATAAGCAAATATTTTTATGATATACCTGTCGCAGATTAGTATATGACCGCAGATTGTGTTCTAGAAAAAATAGATAGCATGAAAAGAAGATTAAGAGAAAGTTGTTTTCGATGCTACATAAAATTTTTTCACTAGAAAAATGATATTGCATTAATATGGAAAGACTCTTTGTGTCATTATTGTGAAGATCCCTTCAACATCTTTCTTCGATTTTAGATTTGGCCATCATAATCCACCAAACAGAAGTTTTAGGAAATAATACACTGTTTTTGGTTTTAACCTTATAAGTTTCAAAAAGTTTTTTGTTGGATAGAGTTCTTCTCTTCGATGGACAATGTGGTCTACGTTACTATCGCCATTTTTTACCAGAGTCACTGCCTCTTGAACATGACATAACTCCTTTTCTGATAATTTTCCTCGTTCATATTTAAGTTCTGCAAGTTTTAATATTGCATTATTACTTGCTTTAGCTATTGTTTCACGGTTCATCTCAACAGTTTCATAATTTAAGTACTGAGACCAATGCCTAGCATAAAATGCTCTGCGATGCTCCTCAAGACTCTTAAAAAGAAGCCTATAACCAAATTGCTCTGGATTTTCAAATACCATACTTCCTGGATCCACGAAAGGAGCTAATGGTGCAATAAATGCATCTAATTTTTCATCTACAAGAGAACCAGCAAATTCAGCAGTTTTTATCGCAGACTCATATGTTTGTTTTGGTAACCCGATCATGAAATATAAATCTAATCTAGTGAAGTCCAGTTCTTTAGCTGTTCGAATAAACTTCAGTAGCGATGCAGTTGAATAAGGTCGACCAAAAGCGTTTCTCACTACATCATCATGACTTTCCGGGGATATTTGAAGAAGGATATCCCCTTCAGAGGCAGTTCGTAATTTCTTCAGATAAGATTTAGATGGTGGAGAGAAAAATTCGAAAATCAATGGGTTTTCTATCTTCTCTCTACGTAGTAAGTCTATGATTTCATACGCATGACCTGTTGTTCTTAAATCTCCAACAAAGAAAATAGCAACTTTAGTGTAATCTGAGATAAACTTTACCTCTTTCAAAATATCATAAGGATTCTTGACGGCCAATTTTTGTCTATTGAAGAAGGTACGATAGGAAAAATTAGAACCCCCACAAGTCTTACAATTAAACATACAGCCTTTAATTGTAAAAATAGCAGTTATGGGGGCTTCAATAAAAGAGGCATAGGGTAGCCATTCTTTCCAATGTCTTGTTCTAATTAATCTGCTGGCCAATACATCATAATCAATAAATGGCACTCTTGATGGTACATACGAGAATTTGTTCATAACAACTTGGTTAGAGGCTTTTTTCCATATTAAATTCGGTATATCATCAAGAGGTTTACCTTTCTCTAAAGAATTGAGAAGTTGTTCCATAGGCAGCTCTGTTGTGTCACCAAGAACAATAAAATCAACTTGAGGATACCTTATAAGCTCCTTCCAGAAGTACGTCGAGGATAAGCCTCCAAATACAATTGGTATGTCTGGGTGATATTCTTTAATTATTTTAGCAACTTCTAGGGCTCCTTGCGCATGAACCAACCAATGCAAATCAATAGAAACTATGTCTGCATTTATCTTTTGTAAACGTTTGTCAGCATCATAGTTTCGTTCCATGAGCATCATTGCAGCAAGATTTAAAATTTTGGCCCTATGTCCCGCTTTTTCTAAATGTGACGCAATTGACACAAAACCAAGAGGATACATATCAAAAATAGGTGATGATGGAATAACATCACTAATAGGGCCATAATAAGTATAATGCTTCCTAAAATCATAAAATGCAGGGGCATGGATTTGTAAGAGCTTCATAATTATCTCGATTTATTCAACAAACAAATTCTATTAATCTTTTGGTTTCAAACTAAATTCTATATCCAATATTCGAGTGTAAACAATATGATATTTCAGAAAAAATTTAAATTATCAGATGATATCTTATTTCATAAGATATATTCCTGGTGTTCTGAATGAGTGAATATGTAACCATTGGAAAAAGATACACTCTTGTTATTCCTAAAAAAATACGTGAAAGACTAAGGTTGAAAGAGGGTCAGAAGGTTTTAATCAGAGTTGAAGGTAATCGAGTTATTATTGAAACTTGTCCAGATGAACCTTTTTCCGTGCTACGTGAAATTGTTAAGGGAAGTTATAGTGAAGAAGAAGAGGAAAAAAAAGCTGAAGAGTGGTTAAAGAAATATGCCAATCGCTGATACCGATTTTCTTTTTTCACTGAGTCCGAATGATAAAAAGCATAAGTATGCAATGGGCATTCTTGACACAGTTGAGAACATAAAAGTTCCAGATATTGTATTGCTTGAATATCAGACTGTTTTGATGAATCGAGGTATTTCTTTTCAAAATATTAAGAGGGTATTCTTAGCGTTACAAGAAATCTTTTGGCAATACAAAATTGAGACTATACATGCCATCGATATTTCACACTTGATTTTAGGTCTAAACTTGAGAATTAACTACAATTTTAGTTTCTTTGATAGTCTAGTTGCTGCAGCCACAATAATGAGCGATCAGATAATAATTTCTGATGACAGAGTATTTGACAAAATAGATACTATAGAAAGAATCCCGATTAGCGGAAAATAAAGATTATTTATTGGCATATTTGTAGTAAATCAATTTTTAAAACTTTGAATAATTCCATATACAATAGAAACAAACAGTATTTACAAACACAGTTTTTTAAAAGAACATCAAACAATCAAAAAGTAAATAAATAGCATTATTTAAGTTGCAACTTGAATAATTGTTTGTTTCATTTTCCTACGCTGGTGATTAAGGTGTCAGAAAAAATTGTATTTGGTCCAGTTCCTTCTAGAAGATTAGGAAGATCTTTAGGTGTGAATAACATACCATATAAGCACTGCACATATTCGTGTGTCTATTGTCAAATAGGCAAAACACTTCGTTTTGAAATTGAACGCCAAGAATACTATAATCCAAAAACAATTATCACGACTGTAATAACTCAAGTTAAGAGATTTGGAGAAGAGAAAATAGATTACATTACATTTGTTCCAGACGGCGAACCCACGCTAGATATAAACTTAGGAAAAGAAATAGTTGGAATAAAAAATGAAACTACAGTAAAAGTAGCTGTAATAACTAATGGGTCATTAATTTATAGAGATGATGTCAAGGAGGATTTATACAACGCAGATACAGTCTCTATAAAAGTTGATGCAGTAACTCTAGAAATTTTTAGAAAAATCAATAGAGCTCATCCAAAACTAAAGCTTGAGTGCATATTAAATGGAATAATAGATTTCTCAAAGAGATACTCTGGGAAAATTTTAACTGAAACTATGCTTGTTAAGGGAATTAATGATAACAAAGACGAACTTGAAAATATTGCTAAATTTCTATCAAGAATTAATGTAGAGAAATCATACATTGCCATACCCACAAGACCCCCAGCCGAACCATGGGTTAAACCTGCTGATGAACAAGCTATTTTAATGGCACACGAAATATTTTCAAAATATTTGGGGGAGGCTCATGTTGAATTACTTACTGGTTATGAAGGGGCTTCATTTGAAAATATATCGGAAGACCCTATACAAGGGCTTTTAGCAATAACTGCCGTTCATCCAATGAGAATAGACTATGCATACAAATATCTCTCTGAGAGAAATCTAGAACCAAAAGAAGTGATTAGTAATCTTTTAAAAACTAATAAACTTGTAAAACTAAAGTATATGAACTATGAGTTCCTTCTTCATAAAACAAATTTAGACTAGACAAACTTAAAGAGGAAAAATATGCATAAAACGATGTCAGAAATAAAAGATGAGTGAGGTAAAGGTATCGTATGAAATATACAATTATTCACCTTTCAGATATTCATTGCAGCAAGAGCGAGTTTGTTGAAAATAAAGTTATGGCGGGAATAGATGAAATTAATGATCTTTCACCAGATTTAGTTGTTGTTTCTGGTGATTTGACTGTATGGGGCCTTCGTAGCGAGTTCGTAATGGCAAAAGAAGTGCTTAGTAAGATAAAACATACACCTCTAATCATTTTAATGGGGAATCATGACGCAAAAAATGTAGGCTACTTGATTTTTGAAGAATATTTTGGGCCAAGGTTTAAAACATATGAAGATGATTTCGTTAACTTTATTGGTGTAGATAGCAGCCAGCCGGATTCTGATGAGGGACATATTGGAAGAGAGCTCTCAAAGTATATATCATCGGAGCTTGAAAAGTACGATCCTGAAAAGCTAAAAATTTTTGCTATGCATCACCACTTAGTTCCAGTTCCGCTGGCTGGCCGTGAGAGAGATATTCTTCGAGATGCAGGTGACGTTTTAAGAATGCTTATAGAACAAAATGTACACCTTTGTATTGCAGGACATAGACATATTCCATGGACCTGGAAGATTGAAGATTTATTGATTGTACATGCTGGTACATTTGGCTCTGAAAGAACTAGAGGTTTCAAAACACAGAGTTATAATATCATCAATATCAAACAAGAAGAGAATGGATGGAATATTGAGGTAATACTTAAGAAGATAGAACAATCTGCTGAAATATTGAGAAGTGCTACACACATTAAACGGTGATGAATAATTATTATCGAACTTTATGCCAATAATGTCAATGAGTATTCAATAAAATAAGAAAAATTGTAAAAAACTTTTTAAAATTAACAAAGGCATACAACTACAGCAACAAAAAGGTGCGTATTATGAGTTATATAATCAAATTGAAATGTGCACTCTGTGGCCGAGAATATGATGTAAATGCAAATATACATCGCTGCCAGACAGAAGGATGTCATGGACGTGTAGACATATACTATGATTACGAAAAATTGAAAGAAATTATAACCAGAGAGGAGTTGCAAAGGAGAAAGGGTGGTGTTTGGAAATATTTTGAACTTCTCCCAGTGAAAGATAAGAAAAACATTGTTACCCTTGGTGAAGGTAATACACCCTTTCTAAAGAGCACAAGACTTGCAGAATATCTTGGGATGAAGCATTTATATATGAAGGACGAGGCTCGTAATCCAACAGGTTCCTTTAAAGATAGACCAATGACTGTAGGTGTTTCAAAAGCTGTTGAATTAGGAGTTAAAACGCTCTCAATTGCTTCAAGTGGTAATGCAGCAGCTGCACTTTCAGCATATGCAGCCAAGGCAGGACTAGAATCATATACATTTGTTCCAGATTTTGCACCACTAGGCAAAGTTGCACAGTTAATGCTTTTAGGAGCAAAAGTTGTACGTGTTACTGGATGGGCTGGTGGTGTTGATCCTACTGTTAAGTTGATGATTGAATCCTCTAAAAAGTACGGTTGGGTTGAGTGTCCAAGCTTTGGTTCATTTAATATGTGGCAATTTGAAGGTAATAAGACACTGGGATATGAATTAGCAGAGAACTTTAATTTTGAAATGCCTGATTGGCTGTTCGTACAAGTAGGCGCTGCAGCACTCCTTGGTGGCGTCTACAAAGGACTAAGAGAGTTTTATGATATGGGCCTTATTGATAGGTTACCGAAAATAGTCGCAGTACAATCAAAAGGAAATGCACCATTTGTAAGGGCTTTTAAAGAAAAAATGGAGTTTCCAAAGATTGAGCCTTGGGACCATCCAGAGACAGTTGCAGAGGGATTAGAAGATCCATATCCATGGGATGCTGATATGGGATTAAAAGCACTTAAAGATACAGATGGCGATGCAGTTGCTGTTGATGATTCATTAATATTAGAGGCTGAAAGAATACTTGCACAAAAAGAGGGACTATTCATTGAACCATCAGGTGTCACAGGACTTGCAGGGCTAATGCAATTTTTAGATGAGGGCAAAGTAGATAAAAGCGATACCGTTGCAATTTTACTCACTGGATCAGGCCTAAAAGATACAGATGTTGTTACAAAGATTTTTGAGCAAGTAGCTAAAGAAAATAAAGCAATAAAACTACCACCACCAGTTATAGGACCAGAAATAAGTGAATTAGAAAAGATTTTCCCAGAGCTTAAAGAAACAATGAAATAAAATGAAAATTAAGCATTTATCATTTTTTATATAAATATTAATTAAATTAACTTAGCGAATATCATACAATCTTTCCCAATTTTAGAATTCGTATAAGCCTTTCCAAGGACTCTTTTTTTAGAACATTCTTATACTTTTTTAGGCCTTCTATTACCTTTTCTATGTCATATGGTTGCCTCTTTAACTCAACTCGTTTAGTTGTTGTATCAATGATTGCATAAGCGGCTTTTGGATTGCCATCTCTGGGCTGACCAATACTACCAGGATTTACAACTATCACATTATTTCTTGTCGTTGAAAACTGATGATGAGAATGACCAATTATCAAAAAATCAGTTTTTATTATGTTAATTGCATCATCTAGTTTTTCAGTATCATCTGGCAATATGTAATCATAAAGATAATCCTTGGGAGATGCATGAACAAGCGTAAATGAAATACCATCTATGTCGAATTGTTTTATTTTTGGCAATTGCTTCAAAAACTGCTTGTCCTCTGCATTTAAGCTTGGAGTTGTAATTACAGAACGTGTTTCAATGGACAAATCTTTCGTCTTGTAAGAGCAATAACAGTCAATCCCATATGCAGCAGCCGCATCATGATTCCCCATTACTTTATGATCAGCATATTCTCTTATAATATCAATACATTCAACAGGATTCGGCCCATAATCTACGATATCACCTGCAAAAGCGATTAAATCATATCTTTCATTTTCAAGTATTGTTTTTAATGCAACATAGTTACTATGGATATCAGATAATACAAGAAGCTTCATACAACAATCACCTTACCTAGCCAATGACTTGAGTGGCAAACTAGTATTAGTTTCATCATTGAGACAATGTTAAATACAGCATGGTATAATATATTGTATTGGTGAAGCATATGGCAGGTGGTACTTATAAGCATAATGGTGTTGAAGTACAGTATATTCAACATGCTACCGTGAAGATTAAAGGAAACGGTATTGTAATATACATAGACCCATGGGCTGAAGTCCTTAGGGGTGATGAGGAGAAAGCAGATATTATCGTGAGCACCCATGACCATTTTGACCATTACGACGTTAATGGAATAAACATGCTCACTAAAGAAGATACTATTATCATTGTCCCAGCAGGGGTTAGTACAAAGAAGCTAAAAGGAAAGGAAATAAAAGAAGTAAATGTAGGAGATTCCCTTGAGATCAAAGGTGCTAAATTTGAATTTGTTCCTGCATATAACATAGGAAAACCGTTTCACAAACGTGGCTTTGTCAGGGCTGTTGTTGTAACAATATCTGGCGTTGGAATATATCATGCAAGTGATACAGATGCTATACCAGAAATGAAAGAACTTAAAGGAAAGGTTGATATTGCATTGCTCCCCATTGGAGGCACGTACACAATGGACATTCCAGGGGCAGTAGAAGCCGTTAAAATGATAGAACCCAAAGTAGCTATTCCTATACACTACAATTACATTCCAAAAACAGAAGCAAATCCTGAAGAGTTTAAAAAGAGAGTTGAGTCTGAGACATCAACTAAAGTTGTTATTCTTTAATCTCTCATTCATTACTTTTTTTGCTCTCCTAGCTTTTTTGAAATATAAAACAACAATAAATAGAAATTATAATTATAATTTGATTGTTTTAATTTCATCAGATGCCACGCAAACTATTCTAGACAGTACTCTTACTAACTTCTCAAAAATGCATTCGTAATCGCTACAGATATATAGCCCGTAAGGTATGTCTTTTTTAAACAGATTTTTCTTTGTTTTTTCAACCAATGGATTCCAACCAAGTGAAATTAAAACGACTTCTTTAATGATACTTATATTATGCTCAGTGACAAGTCTTAGAAGTTCTGAAGATGCCTTAGCATCAAAAACCGCGATGACAAAAGAGGATTCAGATATTGTAGACAATACTTCTTTGTCTTCAAGTTTAGAGGTATGAACACTAACTATATCATAAAATGTGTCATCTGAACAACCTAGAAGAACCTCCTTTGTTTTTAATCCACCAATATAATCGAAACTGATCATTCTTTCAGGTCTTGTGTTTCTTATAGCGTCAATCAATCGACTAAAATCTTCATCCGTGTAGGGTAACATATAGACGATACTGATTTTAGTATAACCTTCTCTTAGTATGTGTTTCTTTTTAATTTTCAATTGTGCCTCTCTTTCTTCTATCTTTTTCAATTCCATTAAATATTCATTTCCACCCACTTTTTCCCGTAGACGAACTAACGTTATAAGTAGATCCATTTCCTCTGGTTCTAGTCGCATGCCTTGTTTTTGAAACCAATCTTGTAGCTTTTTCGCAATTTTTTCGTTTGTTAATTTTCCAAATTTTATCTTAAAAACTTGCTTTTTTTCTTCTGGGTCCTCGTAAGCCACAAGTTTTTCTTTGTCTATCACAAATGAATAACCAAAGAGTTGCGTATGTATAGTCATGAAGCCACCCCACCACTAGTATCAATGGTTAATGATATTTTGCCATTACACCGTGTATATATTTTTTGGTGTAGAATGCTAAATAATTTTTAAATTAATATAATCAATCTTTATCTTCAGCAGTTACCAGAATGATTTGGAGAATAT
>Ga0164318_10001665_pt1 | contig 20007 bp, 18 predicted proteins | sample GuaBasSedimGuay9_FD_113734 | JGI IMG/M metagenome (GOLD analysis project Ga0164318, IMG submission 113734) | Subseafloor sediment microbial communities from Guaymas Basin, Gulf of California, Mexico - Guay9, Core 4571-4, 0-3 cm | ecosystem: Environmental > Aquatic > Marine > Hydrothermal vents... | reverse complement strand
CGGCCCGCACCATAGTCAAAGCCGTCCGACCCGATCGGGACCATCTGGAAATCCGATTCCCCCGGGTAACCGGATACCGTATTGAACTGCCCGAAGAACGGCTTTCCGCCCGATTCAACAGCGATTCGACATTGGTTCTCTCTCCGGAACTGGTAGGCCCTACTATCACAAGGAATTCCGGAATTATCGGACAAGAAGCGGATATTACCCTGGAACACCTAGATACAATGAGAAAATCCGCACTGCTCTACAACCTGACTGAACAACTCCTTATCACCAAGTGGCGGGATCCCGGAGAAGAACCGCGATTCGGTCTTTTCCCCCAACTTAAACGCATCACCCGACAGTGGCTCGACGACTACCTGATTTGCGAAGGAGACACCTATCCGGGACTTCTCATGTATAAAGAACTGGCCGATATGGCCTGTGAACGCATAACAGTTGCAATTTCCGCATCCTTTGAGGGAGAAAAACCGGTAAAGGCCATCATCGATGCCTACAATCCCGAAGGATCCACCGCCCACGTCCTGTTCTCCACATCAAAGCCCTTCTATGTTACTGATGCACGGAAATGCCACATCGATAAAGTCGTATACGACAGTGACTGGGAAGCCGAATTCTGCCGGGTAGTGGAATCCCATGACAGGGTTATTTCCTACGTTAAAAACCACAGCTTGGGGTTTGAAGTTCCCTATCGATACGGATCAACTCAGAGAATCTATATCCCGGATTTCATCCTCAAGGTAGATGTGGATGCTGATGAACCCTTGAATCTCATCGTGGAAATCAAGGGATACCGGGGAGAAGATGCCAAGGACAAAAAGAACACCATGGACGCCTACTGGATACCCGGAGTAAACAACACGAAGAAATACGGTCGTTGGGCCTTCGCTGAATTCACCGATGTGTTCTCATTGGAAGAAAATCTGACAGATCTTATCGATGCGAAAATCACCGCAATCATCGGCAGGTACCAATGAAACTCAAAAAATCAATATGGAACTCTCTGAAAGATCAACTTGTAAGGATTACTTACAAGTTCAAAGGACAATAGCATGGCCAAACAAAAACAACCTCACACCATCGAAAGTCTCCGCCACTCAGGCGACAAACGCCGCCACATCCCCACTGCCGAGCACCAGTCCATCATGCCCAAAGACGAACAGCGCCCCATCCCCCTCAACTATGAACGAAGAAACCGCGACCTGGATCCCCAGCTCGTCTGGAGGGGCAAAGATGAGCAGGACCAGGAAGACCTATTCGTTCAAGCTCCGCCCCTCTACATCCAGGAAAAAGTCCATCCCAAAGTCCTTATCGACGACCTGATGAAACAAACCGAATCCCGAAAGCCCGACGACGATCAGCTCGACCTCTTCGCCGACTTCAACGGCCTCCCCGATGAGGACGCCAAAACCGAGTTCTACCAACACGACGCCAACTGGTCCAACCGGATGATCCTCGGCGACAGCCTCCAGGTAATGGCCTCCCTGGCAGAACGGGAAGGTCTACGGGGTAAAGTGCAGTGCATATACCTCGATCCCCCATACGGCATCAAGTTCAACTCCAATTTCCAATGGAGTACCACCAGCCGGGATGTGAAGGACGGCAAGAAAGAGCACATCACCCGGGAACCCGAGCAGGTGAAGGCCTTCCGGGATACCTGGCGGGACGGCATCCATTCCTATCTTTCCTACCTGCGAGACCGCCTGACGGTAGCCCGAGATCTGCTCACCGATTCAGGCTCCATCTTCGTACAGATTGGGGATGAGAATGTGCATCGAGTCCGGTGTCTGATGGATGAAGTGTTCGGGGATGAGAACTGTATTAGCACAATTACATTTGTTAAAACCGGTGGTTTAACACAAGATTTTATTACAAATAAATGTGATTACATCCTTTGGTATGCAAAAGATATAAGTAAGGTTAAAGCTAGGAAGCTTTTTAAAGAAAAAATTCGTGGTGAAAAGAGTACTTCAAAATATTTGAACATTGAAACTCATATTCTGAAAAGAATGTCATTAATAAAGGCCCGTAAGAAGTATGGAGAAAAAATAAATATACCATTTAGACAATTTAGGCTAGATATTATGACCTCACAGGGGAATCCTGTTGTAGAAATTGATCTAAATATTGGAAAATATAAAAATAGATGGAAGACCACTACTGAGGGAATGAAAAAACTCGAAAAATCTAACAGAATCATACCAAGTAAAAACATTCTGAACTATGTGCGGTATGTTGAAGATTTCCCTGTTATCTCATTAGCCAATGTTTGGGATGATATTGGAGGTATACAAAGTCGTTTAGATCCAAAAATCTATGTTGTCCAAACAGCGACGTCTGCTATCAAACGCTGCATCCTAATGACCACCGATCCCGGCGACTTGGTTCTCGATCCCACCTGCGGTTCCGGCACCACCGCCTACGTCGCCGAGCAATGGGGCCGACGTTGGATTACCATCGACACATCCCGAGTCGCTCTCACCTTGGCCCGCTCCCGTATCATGGGAGCCCGCTACCCCTTTTACCTTCTGGCCGATTCTAAAGAAGGCCAGCTGAAAGAAGCTGAAATTACTCAGAACGCGCCTTCGACGGCGCCAGTCTACGGAAATATACGCCACGGATTCGTCTATGAGCGGGTGCCACATATCACACTGAAATCCATCGCCAACAACACGGAAATCGATGTTATCTGGGAGAAGTTCCAGGAAGTATTGGGACCCCTCCGGGAAAAGCTCAACACTGCCCTTTCTCAAACCTGGGAAGAATGGGAAATCCCTCGGGAGGTCGATGAATCCTGGCCGGTGAAGTCCAGAAAGACCCATGCCGAATGGTGGAAGAACCGCATCGCCCGGCAGAAGGAAATCGATGCCTCCATCGCTGCCAAGTCCGACAATGAATACCTCTATGACAAACCCTACGAAGATAAAAAAGTGATACGTGTAGCCGGGCCCTTTACGGTGGAAAGCGTATCCCCCCACCGCTATCTCGGCGTGGATGAAAACGATGAAGTCATCGATCCTCTCGATCATGAAGCCGCCGACGGCGGCACAGATTTCACCGGCATGATACTGGAGAATCTGAAAACCGCAGGGGTGCAGCAAGCTCATAAAGACGACAAGATAGACTTCGTGTCTCTCTCTCCCTGGCCCGGCGATCTGATCTGTGCCGAGGGACGCTTCATCGAAGGCGATGGGGAAACCAGCACAGAGAAACGGGCGGGGGTGTTCATCGGGCCTGAGTTCGGTACCGTTACCCGGCCTGACCTGGTAAGCGCCGCCCGGGAAGCCGCCGATGCCGATTTCGATGTTCTCATCGCCTGTGCCTTCAATTTCGAAGCCCATGTAACAGAATTCAATAAATTGGGCCGCATCCCGGTACTCAAGGCCCGGATGAATGCCGACCTCCACATGGCCGACGATCTGAAGAACACCGGCAAGGGTAATCTCTTCGTCATCTTCGGCGAACCGGATATCGAAATCCTCGAAGACGGTGACAACCGCATCCGAGTGAAGGTTAAAGGTGTCGATGTATTCGATCCCAGACTCGGCGAAGTACGTAGCGACGACAAGGACGGCATCGCCTGCTGGTTCATCGATACTGACTACAACGAGGAGAGCTTCTTCGTCCGCCACTCCTATTTTCTGGGAGCCAACGATCCCTACAAGTCCCTGAAAACCTCTTTAAAAGCGGAAATCGATCCGGAAGCCTGGGAAACGCTTCACAGCGACACCTCCCGTCCTTTCGAAAAACCCGCCTCCGGTCGTATCGCCGTCAAAGTCATCAACCACCTCGGGGATGAGGTAATGAAAGTGTTTCGTATCTGAAAGAATTTAAGGTAGGATACTTACAATGCTAACTGGACAAAAACATTTGAAGAAACCGCCAATCGTTGAAGCGATTGTTGATATCGATTGTGACATGCCGCCGGATTTCATCGTTGGATCTCAGACAGAACAAGCAGAAAAAATATTTGGACAGGATTATCCTAAAATCGGGAAACGATTTCTTCACAGACAGGGATTTACTGGCAAGCTGGACGAACAACCGGAAGTCAAAGTGTTGGAATCCAAGGTCAGCATACACGCACTTTTGCTTCAGAAAGAAGCAGAGAACCAGTTGATTCAAATACGTCAGGATGGTTATTCCTTCAATCGATTAACCCCGTATTCAAGTCTGGACGATTATTTTCCTGAAATTGAACGAACATGGAACCTTTTCATTGAACACTTCTCACCTCTTTCCATCCAGCGTATCAGACTGCGTTACATTAATCGTATTATTCTACCTCTTGAAAACGGCAAGTTAAACCTGGATAAGTTTTTAAAAGTTGGCCCCAGACTACCCGGGAATTCTCAACTGGGATTCGCCGGTTTTGTCCACCAGCAACAACTCGTAGAACCGAATACTGACAACCGGGCAAACGTCATTCTCAGTACACAACCGGGTAATTCGGATGAAATACCCCTGATTTTCGATATTGGAACGACTAAAGAGGTTCGATATGACCATTTTGATTGGGAAAACATCCTTACGGTTGTCAATTCATTACGAAATTTGAAAAATCATATCTTTTTTGATAGTTTAACAGAGGAAGGTATATGCCTGTTCAACTGATAACAAACATAGATACACATCCCCTGCAGTACCAATGGCCATCCAGCTCAATATCCGAATCGGGTCTGGCATCCTTGGGATTAGAAGAATTATCAATTCAATGCTCTGAAGAATCTTATGCCCTTTTGGATCAAAAAATAATGTGATGACAGAAATTTATGAGCTGACCGAAGAATGCGCTGTTGAAAACTGGGACGGGTATGGTGCTGCCCGAATCTCCGATTTAACACTCCAGAATACGCTCCTTTTTATTCGCTTACTGCCGGATGGTATTGCTTTACCAGAGATTGCTCCGGAACCGGATGGATCAATCTCCCTGGATTGGATGCCGAACCGTCATCGTACATTCTCACTGAGCATCGGAACCTCCAATCAGTTAGCTTATGCATGGGTGGATGGCTCCGAGCGCGGACATGGAGTGGCCCGTTTTAACTTCCAGATGATTCCAAAAAGAATTATGAAAGAATTGGAAAATTTCAGGTAATGGAAATGCTGACTTCAGGATTGACTGAATATGTTTCTGATGAAGAATCACTGGCTCGTTTCCTGAACTCTTCTAGACATTTTAATGCCAACAGCCAGATTAAGCATGCAGCGTTATTACCTCACAATGGAGAAACATTAGTATTCCGCTACCCCGTTGATACGACTGTTGATACAGAGAAAAAACTTTGGGAAATCGGAGAAAAAATCCTACCCCCCGGAAGACAGCTTCATGGAGTGGCATTCATACAAACGTCCTATGTACGGAAAATCGGATTGGAGGTTCTGGCAGAGGAGCCGCCGCCCCGGCACGCCAACATCATAAAATGGCCATCGGATAATGATAAGTTCATAGAAAAAGCCAGGCAAAAAGAACTGGCAATATCACTGGCCCAGAATGCCATACTCAGGAAAAAACCTTGATATTCCGCATAGCCGACACCTTCACCCAAAGCCTGGCTAGCCTCACCGGCGATGATCAGAAACAGGTAAAAACCACCGCATTCGACCTGCAGATGAACCCGGCAAATCCGGGTCATCAATTCCACAAACTGGATAAAGCCAGAGACAAGAACTTCTGGTCGGTCAGAGTAAGCCGAGACATCAGGATTATCCTTCACAGGAGCGAGAACAGCCTGCTCCTCTGTTATGTAAACCATCACGACCAAGCCTATCATTGGGCCGAACGACGAAAAATCCAAACCCATCCCCGAACCGGTGCAGCCCAGATTGTGGAGCTGAAGGAGTCGGTGCAGGAAATATCCGTTCCGGTTTATGTGCATGAGGAAAAAGTCCACCATCCTCTTGAAGGACTCAACTCGGAAGAACTCCTGGAGTACGGTGTTCCTGAGGAATGGATAAAACCCCTCCTGACAGCCGGTGAGGACAGCCTCCTGGAAATCGCCGAACGGCTCCCTCGGGAAGCCTCGGAAGCCGTCCTGAACCTGGCCACCGGGATTCGACCCCAACCCGTAACGAAAACAACCGCCGTTCAGGATCCCTTCGATCATCCCGACGCTCGACGCCGCTTCCGTGTTATGGAAAACCGCGAGGAATTGGAACGCGCCCTGGAAGCCCCCTGGGAGCAATGGGCGGTATTCCTCCATCCGGCCCAGCAGAGCATTGTGGAAGGTTCTTATCACGGCCCGGTTCGTGTCTCTGGCTCCGCCGGGACCGGGAAAACCATCGTGGCCCTCCACCGAGCGGTATTCCTGGCCCGGAAAAACCCGGATTCCCGTATCTTCCTGACAACCTTCTCGCCTTCCCTGGCCGAATCCCTCATCGCAAAACTCCGAATTCTCATCTATAATCAACCACGGCTGGGAGATCAGATTGAAGTTCAAGCACTGGACGATTACATAATTTCGCTTCACCAGAAGCTCTTCGGAATCAGCAATCTCACCGACCAGGACGAATTGAAGCTGATCCTCAGTCGAGCTCTGAAAAACCATCCGGATTGTCCATTCAGCGAGGCATTCCTCCTGGCCGAATGGAATGATGTCATCGATCAAAGGCAAATCACAACCTGGGATGACTATAAAGGGGCCCTCAGGCTGGGTCGGCGACGGCGGTTGTCCGAGGCGCAGCGAAAAACAGTCTGGGACATCTGTAATGAGGTGAATAACCGCTTATCTGAAAAGGGCAGAAAAACTCTCGCCAGCATCTACTGCGAATTGGAACAGCATTTTCGTGAAACCCGACGATCGCCCTTTAATTTTATCATTGTTGACGAAGCCCAGGACATCTCTATTCCAGCACTTCGTCTCCTTGCAACCTTCAACGAACCTGAAAGTGAAACCCTTTTCTTCGCTGGGGATATGGGACAGCGGATCTTCCAGCAACCCTTCTCATGGAAATCCCTGGGAGTGAACATCCAGGGCCGCTCCCATGTACTCAAAGTGAATTACCGAACCTCTCACCAGATACGCACAAGCGCCGATCGTCTCCTGAATGAAGTGATTCGTGATGCCGATGGAAACTCCGAAGAACGAACCGGAACTGTTTCCGTGTTCAACGGGATTGAACCGAGAATCGAAATTGTCGATGACATCGGCCAGGAAATCACCCTGGTCGCCGAATGGATTACGGAACGAATAGGAGATGGCGTCAATCCTGATGAGATCGGTATAATCGTTCGGTCCGATCTGGTAATCCCAAGAGCCATAGAAGCGTTGAAAGCCGCCGGGGTCCAATACTCCACCCTGGGAGAAGGGTTCGCACCACAAAAAGAGTCCGTCGTTCTGGCAACCATGCATATGGCAAAGGGTCTGGAGTTCAAGGCCGTCGCCGTCATGGCATGTGACGATGATGTTATTCCGTCCCGGGAACGTCTTGAATCCGTAGGGGACGAATCCGGTATGGAAGAGGTATACAATACTGAACGTCATCTTTTATATGTGGCTTGTACCCGGGCCCGGGATGATTTACTGGTTACAGGAGTGGCACCCGGATCGGAATTTATCGAAGATATGATGGGATAGAAATTACCTCAGCGGCGGATGCAAAGGATTACAGATGGTTCATGAATCTTTTAAACAGCCGTGTATAGATCAACCAGCTGATAAAAACGAGCTGCAGAGTCTCCGCAATGAAAATAAGCGGCTCAAAGCTTTACTTGAACAGCATAAAATTTCATGGAAGGTTGCCGAATCTGATTTAACCCGACCCCCGCATCCTGAGAATCCTTCAACCACCAAGTTTTCAACGGAAGATAAAATCTCCTTGTTCCGCCGGCTTTTTCAAGGCCGCAACGATGTCTATGCACGACGATGGGAATCTAACAAAGGGAAATCTGGCTATTCACCTGCATGTGGAAATGAATGGAAACCCGGTATCTGTGGAAAGCCGAAAATAAAATGCGGTGAATGTTCACATCGGGACTTGCTGCCAATCACAGATGAGGTTGTCTTTGATCATCTTTCCGGAAAACATACAATTGGTATTTATCCTCTTTTCGGAGATGATTACTGTCGCTTTCTGGCCATTGATTTCGACAAGAAACAATGGAAAGAGGACACCCAGTCTTTTTTGGAGTCCTGTCGGGAACTGAAAATCCCGGCCACCATGGAAATCTCCCGTTCCGGCAAGGGTGCTCATATATGGATATTCTTTGAAGCTCCTGTTCCAGCTAAAGAGGCCCGAAGACTGGGTTCTGCTCTTATTAGCTTCACCTGCAGCAGAAATCATCAGCTCTCCTTAGACAGCTACGACCGGTTATTCCCGAACCAGGATACCATTCCCAAAGGAGGGTTCGGGAATCTTATCGCTCTTCCTCTCCAGAAGATTCCCAGGGAAAGAGGCTGCAGTGTCTTCATTGATTTATATGGAGAACCTTATCCGGATCAATGGGCTTTTCTTGGATCAATAAATTCCATGCCTCATTACAAGATCGAAAAGGCTATTGTTGATGCATCAGCAGGCCGCCAACCACTAGATATTTCCATAACTGCTACTGAAGACGAGAATGCCCCGTGGATAACACCGGAAGCAGTACCAGAGATTATTCCGGGTGTCATGCCGAAAACGATGACACTTATTCTTTCCAACCAGATTTTCATTGAAAGGAAAACACTTCCCCAGCCCCTGCTGAATCGCTTGATTCGTCTGGCAGCCTTTGCAAATCCTGAGTTTTACAAAGCCCAGGCTATGCGTTTTCCTGTTTGGAACAAGCCGCGAATTATCGGCTGTGCCGAAAACCATACCCATCACATCGGGCTGCCAAGAGGTTGCCTGGATGATGTGAAAAGTCTCCTTGAACGTCAGTCAATCCGAGTTGAAATCCAGGAGGAACGATGTCAAGGAACACCGTTATCTGTATTATTCACCGGAATGCTCCGGGCAGAACAGAAGAAAGCCTTACGGAAAATGTTGAAAGAGGACACCGGTATTCTTTCGGCACCTACCGCTTTCGGCAAGACGGTGGTGGCAGCAGCTCTCATCGCTGAGAGGAAGGTCAACACACTAATTCTGGTTCATCGAACCGAACTGCTCCGTCAGTGGCAGGAGAGGCTGGAAAGCTTTCTGAACCTTGTCGACGGCCCTCCGGGCACTTATGGAGGAGGGAAAAAGAATCTGAAAAGCCATCTGGATATTGCTGTTATGCAATCTCTCATCCGACTGGAAAACCTCCCGGAAATACTCGGTGGGTACGGTCAGATAATCGTTGATGAGTGCCACCATATTTCAGCTTTTTCTTTCGAGTCCATTCTCAAACAAGCCAGAGCCCGGTACGTTCTCGGCCTGACAGCCACACCTAGGCGCCGGGATGGACATCATCCTATTATTTTTATGCAGTGTGGTTCCATCCGTCATCATGTAATCCGCTCATCAACAACACCGGCGATAATGGAGGTTCGGCCTCAATTTCTCAAAGCACCGCTGATGCCGTCAACAGCCAAAATCCAGGATGTTTTTCACCATCTTGCCCAGGATGATGAAAGGACTGATCGAATTGCCGGGGATATTCGAACCGTTTACAGAGAAGGAAGGAAAATCCTTGTTTTAACCGAGAGAACGATCCACCTGGAGTCCCTCAAAGAGGCTTTAGGTAACACTATTGATAACCTCTTCGTACTCCATGGCCGTTTATCCCGCAAAAAAAGGAAGCAAGTTCTTGACAATCTTGAATGCCTGGGTAGTAAGGCTCCACGGATTATTCTTGCAACCGGACGCCTCATCGGTGAAGGTTTTGACCATCCGCTGCTGGATACGTTATTCCTTGCTCTTCCGATTTCCTGGAAAGGAACTCTCCAACAGTATGCCGGACGTCTTCATCGTTATCATCCTGAAAAGTGTGATATTCGAATCTATGATTATATTGAGGCTGATCATCCTCAGCTGAACCGTATGTGGGAGAAGCGGCTCCGGGGATATAAAGCGATGGGGTACAGGATTCATAACTGATCTGGGTCAATACCCCGGGCGCCCCCGGGACTAATCATGGATTCTTAAACAGGCCATCAATAATTTCCGTAATTTTATTGAACAAGGACAGAATATAGGCAAGAGGTATCTGAAGCCAGGGATGAATTGCTTATAACAAACATTGAACTGGGATCTGAATCTATTGAATCTATGTTGGGATAGATTTATCGGGAGTTAGCGGCTCAGCACTCTTCGCTTCCATTCCACCCGCTCGTTGCAGAAATTCACCAGATACCCGATCTGAATCTCTGATAGCCGGAGATAATTTATCAGTTGAGCTTCCATCGAGGCCGATAAAACCTTCACAGATTTCAATTCAAGTATGATTTTCTCGGCAATCACCATATCCGCCACATATGCCCCGGCTAACTCCCCTTCGTAATATAAGGGGTAGATAACCTGCCGTTCGACTGCAAGCCCTCGACGGCGAAACTCGATTTCGCAAGCCCCTTCATACGCACTCTCCAGCAGCCCCGGCCCCAATCGATTATGAACTTTGAATACTCCTCCGAGAACCAAATCCGACAGTTCCTTGTACATCAGCTTCGACATGATACATGCCTCCTCGAGCTTTTCCTTTCCATCACCGTCCGAGCTGAGGAGGTGTCAAGGGCGCCCCGAAGGGGCGTTCACTTGCCCTTGACTCAGACGAGCGAGGGGTACAATGAAAAAAGCTAAGAGGAAGGCAACCTTGAACCGAATAGATAAAAATGCAAAGGAATCCGTGTCCATCCGCGCAAACCCGCGGTAAAAAGCAATTTCCAAATCCGTGCTGCAATCTTGATGCCGATGACTACTACGAATGTTCCAGGGATTGTGTCGGTGAGCAGTGGAGCTCCATGTACATCCCCGGCAATACCCGGACTACCGAAGCCGGAGAGAATACTCTGGTTAAGATGACCAGCTTCTACGACAATGAAATGGGTTATTCCGCCCGGATGGCTGAACTGGCTTTGTTTTCAACGCTGTTTAATGAATGGTATGAAACCATGCTTTCCCGGCACTCACTCGGCAATGAACAAGTTCACTGCTCTCATTATGTTTGGGAATCATACAGATAAAACAGTTTACGTTACTGGCAGGTAGGCGTTCTTTATTGTGCAGGATTTGATGGTTGATCCTTTGCACCCATAACCAGAAGCCACAAAGTAAGCCCAAATTCTGCAATAAATCCAAGCGGATAACTTACATAGGTTATTGCATTGAAGCCCGGGAAAAGGAAGAACTGAAGAGAAGTCATCAGCCAGGTAACACAATGAGCCATCAACACGATCCCCAATATTTTGGGAAGGAAACCCGACTTGTAAACCAAATAACCAAGCGGAAAGAGCCAGGCGCCATAAAATATCTGGGCGATCATGAACCCATTTTTATATAAATACAGAAATAACATTGCCAGGGCTTGCTGTTGATCGGCCTGGAATACTTTCAAATAATCAGCACTATTCAAAAGCAGCTGGCTGGCAAACAGAAAAAGATCACTAAAACTCTGGATAGCGACACCACCCAGGTTTAATAACAAGAACAACAAAGCAAGGTTTTTATTAACCGGTTTTAACAACCTGTATAAAGCCCAGGCCGCCAAAAAAAATAACACAGCCGCGAGTAGATCGCTCATAATGCCGATACGAAATTGCAACTCAGATGCCATAATATTTTGTGCTGTTCCTGCGGCATCACCGAATACAATAATTTTAGAACGACCAAACACATCTGCGGAAATGTGAATTACGAAATAAATAAAATACAGGAACCCTGCCATTCTTGCGGTCTTTTTAATTGAATTCATTTATTATTTCCTTTTAAGCGGTAATAGCCCGATAGGCCAATACCCACAATGTATAAAGATCTATGAGCGTTTTAACGATTGAACTCACTGGTTTTATGGAACGCAACGGAATAAAATCCAGTGCAGTGATTTGTTATACACAATTTGCTACCCAATCCAATCTATTTTTTAAGAGAGTATCAGAAATAACTATTTTCTCCACGTTAAGATATTTTGCAAAAACAGTAAAACATCGATTTAAAGAGTCTATCATGTCTTGATTTATCTCGAAACCTTCTTCCCACCACCAATTTTGCATTATCAATTCGTTTTTCTTTCTGTCCATAATAGGTTCACACCGACCAATAAATTTATCATTATAAATTACAGGAAGTACATAATAACCGAATTTTCTCTCTTTAATGGGAGTATAGACTTCCCACTTGTAATCGAAATTGAAAATTGCCGATATCAATTTTCTGTCCCACATAAGAGTGTCCAATGGGGCAATCACTGATGCCGCATTGTTCTTTTCGTTGTCATTCAGTATTTTTAATTCTTCTTTCGGCATATAGAATATTTCATCAATCTTGCTTATCTTGACTTCGGCAATGTCATCTTTTTCCAGAAGTCTTCTTATTGATTGTGAGCGTTCTTCCTTTTTTAGGTTCGTACCAAGCCAGGCATCACCGGATTTATTCCACAATAGCCCAAGTGCGCCAATTCTTCTTTTCACATACCAATCGTGAAAGTCGTTTAGTGCTATATTCGGGTCGTTTTCATTTATAATTGAAATAGAGAGCAGCTCTTCTGTAAGACCATAATACTTACGAGCACCTTTTTTATGGTGAATTACCAAATCTCCACAATGATACATACTTTCTGATGCAGCTCTCCCAATATCCGTCGGAACCCACATTAAGCGGATCATATTGAATACACCCAATTTGCGACTGAAGCTTACAATTTCATTATCTGATTCCAATTTTCCGGAATCATAAAGGTTCTGATATCTGAGAAGGTATTCTCTTGCTTCTTTTTTAGAGATTTAAATCATTTATATCCTTGAGTCACTTCATACCCACTCTCCAGCGGCCCGACCCTGATCGATTGTGAACTTTAAATACTCCTCCGAGAACCAAATCCGTGATTAAAACTTGAAAATGAGCGGCATGATTCTCAATGTAACCGACTACTACGAATGCTCCCGGGACGCTGTGGGCGAAGAGTGGAGCTCCATGTACATCCCTGGCAATACCAGAACTACCGAAGCCGGTGATAACACCCTGGTGAAGATGACCAGCTTCTACGACAACGTGATGGGTTACTCCGCCCGGATGGCTGAACTGGCCTTGATTTTCAACGATGTTTAATTAATCTGAACCGGTGGTCTGATGGCAGCCGGAAAACTGAGTAATCATCACCCCGGTCTTTCGGCCGGGGTTTTTCTTAATTATCCTGGACAAAATTCTTCTTGCGTTATTGGTTAACCAGAGATATAATACGACACATATTGGTTAACCAATTAGCAGGAGACCCATGAGTTCATATGACCATTCAGATCCAACTATTGCAGTAATTGACCATATCAGGTCTTTAATTGCAGATGGGACATACAAGCCAGGAATGAGGCTTCCCTCTGAGCGGATTATGGCTGATACAATGAGTACAACGCGAGGCTACATCCGCAAGGCCCTTCAGCGGCTGGAATTGTATGGAATCGTCAATATCAGACCTCAATCCGGGGTCTACATCGTGGAAATGGGCATGATTGCACTGGACGGTCTGATTTCCAACATTCTGATGATGAACCCAAGAACAATCGTTGATTTCATTGAGACAAGAAGTCATCTTGAGGCATTTTCAGCAAAACTTGCTGCAGTAAGAGCTGATGATTTTCACCGACTTGCAATTATTCAAGCTCATGATGCCTATATTCAAGCTTTTCGTCTTGATGAAAGAACTTTGGAAACAGACCATTTATTTCACCTGGCGATAGTCCGTGCTTCAGCCAACAGTGTCTTACAGTCACTGATAACTCTTCTGACTCCGGACATCATTGCTTTGAATCGAGATTTTATCGAAGAGCATAGTGGAAATTACAGAAATACTCCGGAAGAACACCAGAAAATTGTTGACGCCATACTCGCTAGGAATCCAGAAGCTGCATCAACAGCCATGGCTGCACATATGAAGGCATCCCGTATTCGGCGGATTGGGAGAGAAATGGAGCAAAGAGATGATACGTAGACGATTCAACGGTACTGTGGATGTCCTGCAACTCAAAGATTTTGCAACTCAACTCCGCAGAGACAGCTTGAGAATGGTGCACCATGCGGGAGCAGGACATATTGGCGGAAGTCTCGGTTTAGCTGATTTCATGGCCGTTCTATATGGTTATGCTATGGAGTTTGATACAGAAAACCCCGATTACATTAATCGTGATCGAATAATTCTCAGTAATGGTCATACCTGCCCTCCCTGGTATGCGGCACTGGCACGTACAGGTTCCATACCACTTGACGAATTGGCTAGTTTCCGGAAACTGGGTTCCAGACTGCAGGGACATCCGGCCCGAAAAAGCCTCCCGGATTTTGTAGAGACATCAAGCGGTCCCCTGGGTCAGGGCTTTTCCGTTGCAAATGGAATAGCATTATCACAGCGGCTTAAAGGTAATAAAACAAGAGTCTACTGCATCATCGGAGATGGTGAATCTCAAGAGGGACAAGTCTGGGAAGCCGCTTTAACTGCAGCTCACTATAACCTTGGTTCTCTCACCCTTTTTGTTAACGACAACGGACTTCAAATTGATGGTAGTACCTCGGAAGTAATGAATGTTGAACCTCTGGATATGAAGTTTGCTTCGTTCGGATGGAACACCCGGGTAATTGACGGAAATGATATTGAAAGTATTGTCAGGGAATTGGAAAATATCGATCCAAACCAGGGAAAACCTACAGTTATTGTAGGTAAAACATTGATGGGGAAAGGTGTTTCATTCATGGAAAATCGTTCTGCATGGCATGGTTCATGGCCGGATGCCGAACAACTGAAAACAGCTTTGCGCGAAATCGGTAATTCGAGATATTACACAGACTTCTCGATAACAGAGGCAGAGAATGTTTAATACAAAGATGCCGATGCGAGATATGTTTGGCAAAGCCCTTCTAGAACTTGGCTCAAAAAATTCTGATGTGGTTGTACTTACTGCTGATTTAACTGATGCGATAAAGACCACATTGTTCAGCAAAGCCTTTCCGGATCGATTCTTTCAGATGGGCATTAAAGAATCCGACATGGTGGGGACTGCTGCAGGAATGGCAATAGACGGTCTGATACCTTTTGTTACTACTTTCGCTGCATTTGCCACCAGTCTGGCAAATCAATCAGTTCGTGTTTCCATGGGCTACAACGAAGCTAATGTAAAACTTACATCTAGTCATGGTGGAATCTGTGTAGGCGGTGACGGTGCGACTCACCAATCTTTTGAAGATATCGCATTGATGAGGCTTATTCCTGGCATGACAATTGTTGTTCCATGCGACGCAAATGAAGCATACAACGCCACATTTTCAGTTGCCAAATATATTGGACCTGTTTACCTGAGGCTCGGCAGGATTCCCACCCCGGTTATAACAAAACTTGACGACAGGTTTGAAATTGGACATGCAAAAGTTCTGCGAGAAGGCAATGATATAGCGATCGTAGCCAACGGCATGATGGTTGCCTTCGCCCTTGAAGCAGCTGATGCTCTTGCTTCCGATGGGATTCAAGCCAGGGTAATTAATATGCATACCGTTAAACCCCTGGATATATCCGTTTTGAAGTCTGCTGTTGATGAATGCAGTGCCATTGTTACAGCTGAGGAACACACTATTATCGGAGGTTTAGGAGGCGCTGTTTCAGAGTACATCGGCTCCTACAATCCAATCCCTATTGAACGAGTCGGGGTTAAAGATACTTTCGGGGAATCCGGATGGCCAGATGAAATTCTTAAAAAATATGGCCTGACAGCCAATGATATTGCAAATTCGGCCAGGCGTGTCCTGACCAGAAAAATAGGAAGGAGTTTCTCATGAAGAAAATCGGATTGGTATTACTGTGCCTTGTCATCGCTGGAACAACATTTGCAAAAGGTGCATCGGAACCGGAAGGTGCTCAAAACGTTACCTTCTGGTATCATTTTGATGATCCTGAAACTGCGCTTAATCCTCTCATTGAAAAATTTGAGGTTGAAAACCCAGGCATCACCATCAATGCGGAACGTGTTGCCTGGGATGTCTACAATCAGAAATTGCTTACTTCAGTAGCAGGCGGCAATCCTCCGGATGTTGCTCAGGTAAAACTATGGTGGCAGCCTCAGCTAGTAGAAATGAAGGCTCTTCTGCCTCTTGATAGTTATATAGCCGCTTGGGATGGGAAAGACGATGTTTTTGATAAAATCTGGGACCTTACCAAGTACTCTGATGGAAATCAGTACTACATGCCTTTACAGATGGTGATTCTTTACCTGTACTATCGCGTTGATATGTTTGAAGAATTGGGACTCGAAGTTCCTAAAACACGGGAGGAGTTCCTGAAAGCTGCTAAAGCTCTTACCCGGGACACTGATGGTGACGGTAATATTGATGTGTATGGCTTCGGAATCCGCGGTGCTCGGGGTGGACATGACTGGTGGGGCACCTTCGTGCTTTCCAGTGGTGCAAAATTCTTTGATGCAAACGGCAATTCAGGTCTAACAACCCCGGAAGCTATTGCTGCAAATCAGTGGTATATCGACTTGTATCGTGTACACGGTGTGAGTCCTCCAACAACACCCGCTGATGGATTCAAAGAAATAATTGCAAATATGATTTCAGGCCGAACCGCTATGACCATTCATCACCTTGGCAGTTCAACAAAGCTTGAGGAGGCTCTTGGAGATAAGATTTCAGCAGCCCCTGTACCCCGGGGAACCGAGGGATATTGGACCTCCTTCGGAGATGAGGAAAATGCGATCTTTGCAGTATCAGACGTTCCGGATGCTGCATTTAAATGGACTTCATTTCTTGCTACAGCCGAGAATAATGCAGTTTGGCAGAAATCCAGCGGTCAGGTTTCAGTCAACAAAAGTAATGCAACTGCAGGAGGTAATCGTTTCTTGAAAGCAACAACTGATTCTGCTGATTTTGCAGGTGTATTGCCGGCAAATCCCGGTACTGCTGAGTTTGTAGAATCGTTGTGGCCCGCATTAATGCAGCAGGCATTCCTTGGAGAAATCACAAGTAAAGATATGATGCAGGCTATAGCTGATCATTTCGCCAAATAATCAGTTCTTTATTGGGCCGCTCTGATAGCGGTCCAATTCTTCACTTAATTCAACACGGAGTACTCTGCTGCATGAAGAAACGATCCGGGTCTTTTCCTTACATTCTAATAACACCTGCATTGGCTATTACCATTCTGATTATTTTCATACCAATGTTCCGGACTTTCACATACAGCTTAACTAATTACATCCTCTGGAAACCGGCAGAACGGGGTTTCATAGGGCTTCAAAACTATAGACAAGCCTTTTCTGATCCAATTCTCCTATTATCCCTAAAGAATACGGTCATTTGGATTGTTGTAATTATTGCCGGACAATTCCTTTTAGGGCTAAGTACTGCCATGTTGCTGAATCGCGATTTCATCGGCAGAGGAATTGCTCGTTCCCTTATCTTAATTCCCTGGGTAACACCAAGTGTTATTACTGCTTTAATGTGGAGATGGATGTACGACGGGAATTATGGAGTAATAAATGAGATTCTTGTCAGATTAGGAATACTTGATGTTTATTTCCCGTTCCTGGCAAGCAGCAGTGCAGCCCTCTGGGCGATAATGCTTGCTCTTCTCTGGCAGGGGTTTCCTTTTTTCGCAGTGATGATACTCGCCGGACTTCAGGCAATTCCAAATGAATTATACGAAGCGGCAGAGGTTGATGGGGCCGGTAACCTGGTAAAATTTTTTCGTATCACATTGCCGATGCTCAAACCGGTAATTCTAACGACAATACTGCTCCGTACAATCTGGGTAGCCAACTCCCTGGACATAATCTTTATCATGACAGGCGGTGGACCAGGATACAGTACTTATACACTTCCATTATACTCTTATATACGCGCATATAAAGGGTTTGATTTTGGATACTCTTCAGTCATTGCTATACTGTTAACGATATTTCTCATTGTTTTTATAGCTGGGTACATTAAAAGTATCCTTAAAGAAGGTGAGAAATGAAGATTAAAAAACTATTAACAACTTATATCCCGGTTTTACTCATCGTTTTGTTTGCAATTGGACCTTATTTCTGGACCTTCCTTTCTTCTATAACTCCGGAAAAAGATCTTTATACCGTTGATTTCCGATTCTTTCCTACACACCCAACTTTTAATAACTACACCAGGCTTTTCACAAAGATTCATTTTGCCAGAAATATCATGGATAGCCTCATTGTTGCTGTTTCTACAGCATTGATAGGTCTTCTTATAACCATTCCGGCTAGTTACAGCTTCTCACGTTTCAGATTCAAAGGAAGAAATATTATGTTGATGCAATTTCTCGGCATCAACATGTTTCCGATAATGCTTCTCATTATTCCGCTTTTCATTATCATGAAAAATCTGCATCTTATGGATACTCATTTTGCCCTGATTATTGCCTACTCAACTATGGCGATACCCTTCTCCATCTGGATGCTTACCAGCTTCTTCAATTCTATTCCGAAAGAATTGGATCAAGCCGCCCTGATTGATGGGTGCTCCAATATTCAGGCAATGATTCGTGTAACGATTCCTATAGCTTTACCCGGAATTGTCTCCACGGGTATCTATATTTTTATTACAGGCTGGAATGAGTTTCTGTATGCTGCGATTCTCACAAACAGTGCTGTTCGTACAATACCAGTCGCTCTCCAGAATATGATAGGAGAGTATCAGATTGAATGGGGCTTGCTGACCGCCGGCGGAATAGTTAGTGCCCTACCTGTAATTATTCTGTTCTTTTTTATTCAGCGTCATTTAATCAGTGGAATGACAGCTGGGGCTGTTAAAGGCTGACCTTAGATTCTATCCTACACATTTAAATGAATGGTATCAGTAGAACCAGAGCAGAGCCTTGGAACTGGAGTTTGGTCTTAAACGATTAGGCTGTACTGCCAAAAATAGCACTACACATGTCGGTAGCGTATTTAACCCAAGTTTGTCATTCAGATAGCTAAAGTCATACACTGTTGTGCTTTAATATTATTTTTGGTCACTACAGTATTTGGAAACACTGGAAACTCTTTTAAAGTTCCCTTTTAGATTGAATATCTTATAGATTTTCATATGTTCAGTTTCAGGTTTTGTGCACATCCTGATCTTGCGAAGGCAGGCTTCACCATCATCAGTTTTCTCCTGGAAAGACAGTGTGATCCGGTTGTGAGTGCTCTGCAGGAATCGTTGGAGCAACTCTGGTCTGCGGTCGCTTGCCAAAGAGCCTCCCACTGGTTTAAGAGTGGCGAAGGTTTTTTTTTACTATGACCGGATTTGGCGGTACGTTGGGTCGGTGAGCAATGATGTTGGCCTTGTCCTCGATGAACCACTCAATAATCTCTCCCTTTTGTAAATCCATCGCTTCAGCGACGGCGGTGGGAAAGTTGACATAGAACTGATCTGCACCTTTCTTGCGAACGATGAGCTGGACTTTAGTCGGGTATCCCATAATGGTACTCCTCTCTTAACGATACTAGAATATATACTAGATATATAAGTAAAAGTAAAGACTAAGAAATAACGAGAAATCTTGATGCATACGCAAATATGGACTGGTTTAGAACCAAACTCCAGTCCGCGGCAGAGCCGCGGGGGTATCAAACCATGCTTTCCCGGCGCTCATTCGGGAATGAAAAAGTTCACTCCGCTCATTTCGCTCGGGAATGAAAAAAACGAAGAGGAAAGCATATAGTAATCTGCGGAAATCCGCGTTATCCGCGGTAAAACATAACTTCCAAATCCGTGTTCAGCGATGCCGGCTACTTCAATTCCTTAATAAAACAGCGTCGGCGTTTATGCTGACGGTGATCGTAGTTCCGCCACATGGCCTGCACCGCCGCGTTATCCTCAAGTTCACCGGAGGTTTCGGCAGATTCCACTCCTGCATCAATGGCACCCTGAGTAATGGAACCCATTACCACGGAAACCACCCCGGAGCTCTGG
>Ga0164318_10001664_pt1 | contig 20013 bp, 18 predicted proteins | sample GuaBasSedimGuay9_FD_113734 | JGI IMG/M metagenome (GOLD analysis project Ga0164318, IMG submission 113734) | Subseafloor sediment microbial communities from Guaymas Basin, Gulf of California, Mexico - Guay9, Core 4571-4, 0-3 cm | ecosystem: Environmental > Aquatic > Marine > Hydrothermal vents... | reverse complement strand
GGAACTGTAAAGACATCTGCAAGGTACATTGTCAGCGGGTCTTTTATCTCACCTATTCTGAAAGCCTGACACGGCATTGTGGGGGTTATGATGGCATCAACCTCATTCAACACACGCTCAAATTCCATCTTCACAACTCTCCTTACTTTGAGAGCCTTGAGATAGTACCTGTCCTGATATCCCTTCGAAAGAGCAAATGTCCCCAACACAATCCTCCTCTTCACTTCCTCTCCAAATCCCATTCCCCGCACATTTGAAAATGTTTCATACCAAACAGTATCCTCGGTTCTGAGACCGTATCTCATTCCATCAAACCTTGCAAGATTCGACGATGCCTCGCTCATTGCTATGATATAATACGAAGGGAGGGAGTATTCTATGTGAGGCAGACTCACCTCCCTGTAATCAACCCCGCTCTCCTCAAAGGAATGTATCACACTCCACAGGACCTTTTGAACTCTCTCATCTGGTATGGAGAGTTCCTTCGGAATGCCCAGCGCAATTCTGCGCCCTTCCACACTCTCAATCCTCTCTTTCAGGTTCATCTGAACGTTCACGGTGGTGGAGTCTCTTCTGTCCCATCCAGCTATCACATCGAAAACGAGAGCGAGGTCTGAAATCGTATTGGATAGGGGTCCGATCTGCTCAAGTGAGTTTGCATAAGCAACGAGTCCATACCTCGATACCGCACCATATGTGGGTTTTAATCCGATGCAACCGCAGAAAGAGGCAGGACATCTTATCGACCCTCCTGTATCGCTTCCCAGTGATACGGGAACCTCACCAGATGCAACAGTGGCAGCACTCCCACCAGATGAGCCACCAGCAACCCTTGTCAAATCATGCGGATTTTTGGTAGGACCTATAAAACTGTACTCGCATGTTGTTCCCATGCCGAACTCATCCATGTTTGTCTTTCCGACTATGATTGCTCCTGCATTCTTCAGTCTTTCCACAACCGTTGCATCAAATGGTGGCACATAACCCCTCAGAATGCGGGAGGCACATGTGGTTTCTATGCCCCGGGTGGATATGTTGTCCTTTATGGCAATCGGAATACCTGCAAGTGGTTTATCGCACCATTCCTTCCAGTTTCTCTCAATCTGCTCTGCAACCGAAAGAGCCTGTTCTCTCGCAACCGTTATGAAATCGTTTAAGGGAGACTTTTCTATGTCATCCAGAACCCGATGAACAACCTCAACACACCCATCACTCTCTATGCTCTTCCTTACCTCTCCTATCGTTCTCATATCACATCATCCTTGGGGTTTTTATGAATCCGTTCTCGGTTTTTGGTGCGTTTTTCAGAACTTCCTCCTGAGGAAGAGAAGGCTCAACTTCATCTTCCCTGAACACATTTACAAGACCTGCAACCTGCCACATTGGCTCGACATCCTCGATTTCAAGCTCATCCAAAATCGAGAAATACTCCAAAACGCTGTTCAGCTGTGTCAATATTCTTTCCTTTTCTTCCTCGCTCACCGAAAGTTTTGATAGCCAGAGCAAATGTTCAAGTACGTCCTTTGTTATCACACTCATGTTCCCATCCTCCACTCAGAGAGATATTTTACCTGCTCAGGTGTGAGTTTGTCTATTTCTATTCCGAGAGAGTTCAGTTTGAGATTTGCCACATGCTCATCAATCTCGCCTGGGACATCGTACACACCCGGAGACAATTCATTCTCTGCTATGTACCTCACACACAAAGCCTGATTTGAAAAGCTCATATCCATTACCTCAACGGGATGTCCATCCCCAGCTGCGAGATTCACGAGTCTTCCCTCTGCTATCAAATAAATCCTTTTTCCGTTTAATACGAACTCCTCCACATTGTTTCTCACAATCCTTGATTGGGCAGTATTTCTCAGCGACTCCACATCTATCTCGACATTGAAATGCCCCGCATTCGCCAACAAAACCCCATCCTTCATCTTCATAATGTGCTCAAGTCTTATCACATCTTTGTTGCCGGTTGTGGTTATGAAGATGTCACCAACCTCTGACGCCTTCTCCATCTTCATCACACGGTAGCCATCCATACACGCTTCCAATGCCTTGACCGGATCAACCTCTGTTATTATCACGGTTGCTCCAAGTCCTCTCGCCCTCATTGCAACACCTTTTCCACACCACCCATACCCGGCAACCACCACAGTCTTTCCCGCAACAAGCAGATTCGTTGTTCTGATGATGGCGTCCCAAGTCGATTGTCCTGTGCCATACCTGTTATCGAAGAGGTATTTCGTTCTTGCGTTGTTCACAGCTATCACTGGAAATTCCAGTTTTCCATCCCTGTGCATGGCAATCAGTCTCTTGACGCCCGTGGTGGTCTCCTCTGTCGCCCCTCTGATGTTTTCGAGCAGTTCTCTGCGGTGGGCATGGAGGGTGAATATCAGGTCTCCACCATCATCCACAACCACATCGGGCTCATGGTCAAGCACTTTGTTTATTGCCTCATAGTACTCTTCTGTCGAGCATCCTCTCTTTGCATAGCAATGCACACCCTCTGCCCTGAGGGCATCTGCAACATCATCCTGCGTGCTCAATGGATTGCATCCTGTGATTGCAACCTCTGCCCCTGCCCTCACCAGAGTCCTTACCAGTACTGCGGTCTTTGCCTCCACATGGAGAGCCATTCCAACCGTATATCCCTTCAAGGAATCTGAAAGCTCCTCCGAGACTGCTCTGAGAACTGGCATGTGCATTTCAGCCCACTCGATTTTCTGCAAACCACTCACACCCTTTTCCCCCATACGATGTTGTATTCGTCAAGTTTCTCGACTGCTTCCTCTCTTTTGTGTTGATGCTCTATCAAAAAGTTTCTGAGAAGAGATGATGCCTCGCTCTTGCATTGCCCACACAACCGCTCTCCATTCCTGCATTCCATGTATATTCTGGTGAGTTCCTCATCATCCTCAACAAGATGGAAAAGCAACATGGCATAAACAGAACACTCCTCTGGATTTCCTCCGAACTTCATCTGCTCATCCCTCGATATCCTTCCTCCTGTCTTTGCCCTCATCAGCTTAGATACCGCCTCATCCACATCCTCTGTGAGTGCTATGTAGCTCTCTGGCTTGCTTGATGACATCTTGCCACCTGTCAATCCCTCCATGAATCTGTGGTAGGTGGAAGATGGGGGTAAGAAGGCAAAGCCACCATGTTCGAGTTCCACTCTGGTCGCAACATCCCTCACCCTCTCAACACTTCCCACCACCTCGAGATGTGCCTCATATTCAGAAACCTCGAACTCCTTTTCGAGTTCTGTTTTGAGATGGTTGAGAACATCTCCAACCTCGTGCTTCGAGACCTTTGGATAGACTTTCACCTTTCCATTGTCTGCCTCGAAAACCTTGAACATATTAACTCTGTCTGCGAGTTCTCTCGTAAGTCTGATATGGGGGTCTTGGTCTGGTCCGACCGGAATAACCACCGGCTTTGGAGAATCAAGCTGAGGATTCAGTATGTCAGCACTCTGTATGATGGGTGTGTGCATATGGGCAAGCGATACATCGCCACCAAACCCATATATGGACACGAGTTCTGATAGATTTACCTCACCAGAAAGCTCGATTGCAAGGTCTTTCACCCTTTCCATTGTGGACTGGAAATATATGGTGGCTTCTGGTTTGAGCCCAAGAGCAATTATGCTGAGTATGTAATCTCTTCCCAACTCAGCACACCTATCCCACGAAAGACCTCTGACAACATGTGCCTCTATGTCTGCAATCGCCACATAAGCATCTCCTCCCATCTCCTGATGCCATATGATTTCTTCCATCACCATCTTACTGCCGAAATGGGCTTTGCCACTCGGCATGAAGCCACTCATCACCGCAAATGGACTGCCAGATAAAAGGGCATCCAGAACTGCTTCGTAATTCCGATGTCCAAATATGATGCCTCTTCTCATCAATCTGTGGGGGTTCGGTATATTTTCAACCAGAGCTTTGAAGGGCTGGATTCCAAACTCCTCAAAGAGATGAGAATAATCCTCGATTGTCGATGTACCCCATGGGTCAAGTTTCACCATCACACCTCCCCGACCTCGACAAGAGAGCCATCCACAATATCCACCGCCAGCAAATACTTTATTTTCATACCATCGACCTCGTCTATGCATTTCCCTTTCTTAAAAACAACGCATATGTCCTTTATGTCTGCACCCACCTCTTTGAGGGCAGACACGACTGCTTTCAAAGTCCCGCCAGTACTCACAACATCATCCACAACCACGACTCTGTCCCCCTTTCCAATCCCATTGATGTACAGCTTGGCTCCCCCATATCCTGTCTTCTGCTCCACCTCCACCTCGTTGGGAAGTCCGTACTTCCTCTTTCTTATAATGGTGAACGGTATTTTTGTTTTCAGTGAGAGAGCTGTCGCAATGTGGATTCCCATCGCCTCTATCCCGACTATCCTGTCTATGTTGAGGTCTATTTTCTCTGCGATGGCGGTTGCAACTTCCTCCAGCATCTCTGGGGGGACTGTGGGTATCCCATCTGTTATGGGATGCACGAAATAGGGATAATCTCCTTTCATCACTATCTGACTTTGGCTCAAAGACTTTCTCAACACCTCAAGCATCAGAACAACCTCCTAAGACAAGTGGGACTGGTGTGAAATCCTCAACCAACCCCATATCGGTGAGCTTTAGATGTGGAATAGGAGATAAAGAAACGAACGAGAGGGTCATGAACGGCGAGGAGATTTCAACTCCCCTCTCCATCAACTCACTCTCGATTCTTTCAATACCTTTCACAACCTCCTCATACGGGGATGCAGTCATAAGACCGCATATCTCAAGCCTCAATGAGGCAACTTCATCGCCATCACACACCACCCATCCCCCCTGCATCTGATGTATCCTATCCACCACCCTCATCATATCCCTTGGATTGATGCCAACCACCACTATGTTGTGTGAGTCATGAGCAACACTCGACCCGAATGCTCCGCTTTGCAAACCAAATCCATGGATGAAGCCAAGTGCAACCCTTCCGCTTCCCTTGTGTCTTTCTATGACTGCGATTCTCAGCACATCCCTATCCACGTCCTCCATGATTTCACCATTCTCCACAGAAAGCGGGTATCTCAGACTCTCGGTTATCAGAGACCCCTCTCTGACGCCTATCACCCTCACACATACCTCACCATCCAAATCAACCCTCACCTTAAACATATCCTCATCCAGCACTGGCACATTGATGCTCTTCTTTAAACTCTCATCGAAGCTATATTTCTTTGGACTTACTATTAGCTTTCCATCCTCTGCGACCACCTTTCCATCCTTTATAACCTCATGAACACAAAAATCCTCAGACAACATCACCAAGTCTGCCCTCGCACCAACCTCCAAATGCCCATCTATGCGGAAATAATTTGCTGGATTGGTGGTTATCATAGACAGTGCATCACCGGGCTCAACCCCCATCTCAACCACCCTCTTCAGAATCTCATCGAAATAGCCTTTTTTCAAGTCTCTGGGGTCCCGGTCATCGGACACAAGCATGCACCTGCTCAGAGACAACCCCTCATCAAGAATGCCTTCAAGGATGTCCAAGTTCTTTGCTGAACTCCCCTCTCTCACCATCACCCACATACCCTTTCTGAGTTTCTCGAGTGCCTCGTCTGATGTTGTGCATTCATGGTCAGACTTGGGACCGAGCAGTATGTAAGCACTCAACTCCTTTCCACCCAACAAGGGGGCATGTCCATCGACCCTATGGGCAGTCTGGACTTTGTCCATGAGCTTCTTATCCCCACCAACAAGAGCTGGGAAATTCATGACCTCACCGAGGGCAACTACTTCATCGCAACACAGCAGTTGCTTTACCTCCTTTAAACCGAGTTCTGCTCCGCCAGTCTCAAAAGGAGACGCAGGAACGCATGAAGGTATTGTGAAGAAGACTGAAAGTGGAAGGCCTTTTGCCTCCATCATAAGCTCTGAAATACCGAAGATACCAGAAACATTTGCCACTTCGTGGGGATCACACACAACTGTGGTTGTTCCCCTCGGAACCGCAAGCTTCGAGAACTCGCACAGTGTGAGACATGTGCTTTCCACATGTAGGTGAGCGTCAATGAAGCCAGGAGAGACCCACATCCCATCTGCATCCACTTCCACCTTTCCCTCATAATCATCAAACAACCCGACTATTACGCCCTTATGCACTGCAACATCTCCCTTAACAAACTCACATGTGGGCAAGAACAGTTCCCCATCTCTTATCACCATATCACACTCGATTTCTCCGAGTGCTGCCATCCTCAATTCATCCATCATCGTCATCTGATTTCCCTCCAGAACTCGGGGACAAAAAGAACAAGCAGTACCATCAATTCAAGTCTTCCAGCCACCATATCAAAAACCAGAATCAATTTTGCCAGTGCAGGCAGAGGTGCGTAAGAGAATTCTGGTCCAACCATCCCAAAGCCGGGACCGGTATTGGTAATGGTGGAAATTGTTGCAGATAGAGCATCCACCACATGTATTCCCATAAGAGTCAGTGCAAAGGTGGATAGCAAGACCACAAAGATGAAAATCGATATGAAACCGAGAATCGAGACAACCACCCTTTCATTAACCACTTTTCCATCGAACATGATCGGCTTGTATGCTCTCGGATGAATCAACCTGAAAAGGCTCTGATACACAAACTTCATCAACAACTGCACCCTCACCATCTTCACACCACCCGCTGTGGAGCCAGCACAACCACCGAATATCATCCCAAACATCAACAGCAACTTTATGACAGGTGCCCACTCATCGTAATTGTAGGTGGTGAAGCCTGTTGTGGTTGTGATGGAGATAACCTGAAATGCTCCAAATCTGATGGCATCCAAAATTTGAAAGCCATCCATATACAGATATGCTACCGATACCAGTATCGAAAAGACAAGAAACCCCAAATAAAACCTGAGTTCCGAGCTTTTGAGATAGTTTCTTGGATGTTCGTACAACGCCCGGTAGTGAAGGGCGAAGCTCACACCACACAGAACCATGAAAATCATAACAACCGTTTCAACATATACGCTGTTGAAGTATGAGATGCTCTCGGTGTGGGGTGAGAAACCTCCTGTTGACACAGTGGAGAAGGCAACAGTCAGAGCATCGTAAAATGATAGCTTCACATACAGCAAAGCAATCATTATGGCTGTGAAGATGAAATAAACAAGGAATAGAACCCTTGCTGTTTCCCTTATCTTGGGTCTTATGTATTCTTTGGTGGGTCCTGTAAACTCCCCTTTGAACAGTTCCCTCCCCCCGACCCCAAGCTCTGGAAGAATTGCTATGAACAACATGATTATTCCCATACCCCCCAGCCACTGAGTCATGTTCCTCCACAGAAGGAGAGACAGTGCATGGGACTCGATGTCATCCATGATGGTGGCTCCTGTCGTTGTCAAGCCAGATGTAGCCTCGAATATGGAATCCACCACAGGTATTCCACTGAGAATGTATGGAACTGAAGAGAGCAATGAAAATGTTATCCATGCAACCGATACGACAAGGATTGCCTCAGTGTGTCTCATTTTCTCATGAACACCATATCTGACCAGTGGGATGGAGGTAAGGCCACACACAACAAAAGGTATGAGAAATGGGAAAGGGTCTTCCCCGTAATACAATGAGAAAGCGGTATGAACCAAAAGCGAGATGGAGAAATACGCAAGTACAACACCCATTATCCCCATAACTACTTTACTCACACAACTCCCCCGCGGGACATCCAAACAGCTTTTCAACCCTCTCTACATCCTTGAGTGGGCTAAGTACTATCACAGCATCCCCTCCCAGCAGAATGCTTTCCCCTCTCGGTATCTCGATCGTGCCGTTCCTGAGAATTGCGACAACCAGTGTGTCCTCTGGAAGTTTCAATTCTTTGAGTTTCTTTCCAGCCACCTTCGAATTCCTCGTTATGGGAAGTTCAAGAACCTCCTTCGTACTGTCAAGCAGATTCAAAACCGCTTTTATGTACCTACCCCAGACAAACTTCACAACCTCATTCACCATTATCTGGTGCAGACTCAATGGAACATCGACACCAAGAACCTCAAATATATCTCTGTACTCATATTTTGAGACTCTTGAAATGACCTTTGGCACACCTATGTGTTTTGAAGCTAATGAACACAAAAGATTCTTTTCATCGCTGTCTGTAACCGAAATCATGACGCTTGCCCTCTCCAGCCCTTCATCCTCCAGCACATTCAAATCGGTTGCATCAGCATTTATGATGATGTGATTCGGAACCTCCTCCGAGAGCAACTTGCACCTCTCTGTATCCTTCTCAACGATCTTTATCCTCCCACCAACCTCCCTATCAAGAAGCTTTGCTATGTAGAGACCAACGATTCCACCACCCACTATGAAGATATCTCCGCTCTCTTTCTCTTTCTCACTGCCAAAGAACTCGGCTATCTTCCTCATCACCTCGGGCTTGCCAAGAACGAGTACCTTATCGTTCTCCTTCAGTATCTCATTTCCCTTGGGTGTTATCAGTTTTCCATCTCTGTCTATCGCTATGAGGATTGCACCCCTCGGGAAGTCCAACTCTCTCAAAAAAGTTCGTGCAGGGAATGATGACCCTATTCTGAACTTCACAATGCTCAACAGAATACAATCGCCACCGTATGGTATGCACACCTCTTCGTAGTCTATTGCAGAGGGCAAGCTAACTATTCTCACAATCTTATCCGCCAGAGATAACTCCGGGGATATCATCACATCAACGCCCAGAAATCTTCTACTGGATATTGGTTTGTCGATGTAATCGGGATTGCTCACTCTTGCGATTGTCTTCACTTTTTCGTTTAGCTGTTTTACTGCCATGCATGCGACCAGATTCAGCTCATCGTTGTCTGTTACCGCTATGAGCAACCGCGTGTCATCAGTGAGCTGACTCTTCAAGATGTTCACATTTGCACCATTCCCGCAAACAACAGCAACATCCAACTGCTCCCTCACATTTTCACATACTCTCTCATCCTTTTCTATCAGAACGACGTCTAGCTTTTCAGACAACACACGTGCCAGATTATAGCCAACGTTCCCAGCACCAACAATGATAACCCTCATGATACATCATCACCATATTTTTCAAGGCTTTTTTCGAGGCTTTTCTGGAAAACCCTGCATATCTCACAGAGATAGTCCTCATCAAAGTCGCCACTTAAAATTTTTTTTGCGTATTTCTTTATGTACAACACGACATCCTGTGGAAGCTCTACTTCTGCTCCCCTTCTCTCACTCAGATACTGGGATATTGCGGCATTAGTGACACCAAGTACTTTTGCAACATTCTGCTGAGGTAGGTTGTATTCTTTTACGAGGGTTCTTGCCATTTCAGCTCTTATGGCTGGAAGAACGAACTTCACCATCTTCTCACACGGTGCTTTCTCAACCATTCTCCTCCCCCCATACTTCCACATTATCCAACCCGTTCAGCCTCTGCTTAGCAATATCGAGCCACTCCCTGTCAAGCACGAGTGTGAATAATGTGTCTGGATTGTTCTTTACCAGATATACTACGCCCTCCAAAGCTTTATGCTTTGCTTCCAAATCACCGCTAACATGAACCGTATTCACTGGAAGTGTTTCAGCTAATTCTGGTGGAAACGGACCAAAGGGAGCTCTGAGAATAAAAACTGAGTCAAAATCTTTCAACGATAGCTCTGGGTGTGTTGATGCTGGATGAGTTGTGAAGATTATGCAGTTCTTTCCAACCTCAAGTCTCTCAAGTCTCTTTTGATGTCTCCTCACCTCTGGCATCAGGGCGGACTCTGGACCTGAGTAAAAGGGGGAGGACCTTCTCTGAGGGGATAGCTCGTCTATTATATCTGTGTGGGAGAGTGCTATTTTCAGAGCGTCAAGAAGCCTGGGGTGGGCTCTACATCTCTGTTGAACGAGTTCGATGAGAGTTCCCTCCCTTATACTCTCCTTTATCAACCTTATCTCGCTGAAAGCTGTGTGGAGGTTATGCTCTGCAAGAAGTCTCTCCCTCTCATCAGACTCTCTCAACTCCTTTGCGGTATGGGTTGAGCATATCGGACATGCACATGGAAGATATTCCATACTGGAAAGGTCATAAGTTCCATGAGGAGACAGATAACGGTTCTCTTTGGCAAAAAGAGCATAAGCAGCCGAATCAAACAGATCACACCCAAAAGCGACTGCAAACGAGAGAATCATTGGATGCCCCGCACCAAACAAATGGATGGGGGTGCATGTGGAAGTTCCCATCTTGGAATGTAATATTATTTCAGCAATCTGCTTGAATCTGTAATTCTCGAGCAGAGGAACGACAGCTCCTATGGGAAAAATGTCTCCCATTCCCCTCAACATTCTTGCACATTTCTCACGTAAATCGGGATACGTTGAGCCTTGGATTGGTGAGGCAAGTAAAGGGCGATTGGATAACCCTGCCAGCATTTCCCACGCCTCACTCACATTCCTGACGGTTGTCATAAGCTCTTTCTCTGCCCTATCTCTGGGTGAGAATGGGGGGGTTGGAATATCTTTTGGAACGATTATATCACTGCCGACTTCAATCTGAAACTGCACTATGTCCTCATTCTCGACCTCAATATCTCCGTACACTGAGAGCTGGTATGACCCTGAATCTGTCATGACTGGGGCATCAAAACCGAGTAATCGGTGGATGCCAACATCCACTGCTCTCTCCCGCAGATGCGGTGTTCTGTAGATTATGTACGCATTTGTGATCAGAGCTTCTGCACCTATCTCCTTCATCCTGCTAACAGGCAGTAAAAGTCTGTTGGGATTTATCACGGGCAAAAGTGCGGGTGTTTCTATTTTTCCGTGTGGTGTATCGAGAACTCCGATTCTCCCAAGAAAGTCCTTGATTTTTATTTCAAACATCTGTCGTCCCCTTACAAAGTGTATGCACAGCCTGAATCAGCTCGTTCTGTCTTGCTCCCCAATGCACAATATAACCGGGAACACCATTTACCTCGGTTGGACCACACATCTCCTTTCGACAGCACCTTGCTATGAAGGGTCTAGTTGGTGAGATGTAATCGCTGTTGTGCGGGCATATGCTCACGAGTTCGTACTTCACATCTGGGTACATCGCCTTCACAACCTCCCTCGATATCTCACAGCCTATGATTTTCACCTCGCCTTTGATGGAGTCTCTGTCAAGATGGGGGGATGGTAATCCACTGCACGAACAGGGGAACACGAGGTTCTTTCCCTCTATCTCACCTATGTTCACGAGTCTTGGTAAAAATCTCACAAAAAACTCGTTGAAGGCACCGGCTTCTTTCAGCTTTCCAATCATGTGCACGAGTATGGATGGATAGGGTGGAACAACATCCCATATCTCTATCTCGGTGAGGACAGAGGTGTCTGGTTTATGTACAAACGTTATGTGTTCATCCAATCCTCTGAAGAGGACAGTTGTGATGTCTCCTCCACACAGCATACTCGATAACTCTATCAGCTCCGAACGGTTATGGATGTCAACAGGCTCTTCGTACTCGAATATCTCATCAGCCACCGCTATGATTTTGAGACCCACGATGTTTCTCATGATGCCTGAACCCTCGGTGCTCACCTCATATATCGTATTGGTAGCCAAATCCACCAGATACTTGGTCAGATTATACACCATTCCGCTTCTGTTCTCATTCTTATCACACACTCCCACATACTTGGGGTCTTCTGGGAAAATCATGCTCTTCACCTTTCTATGATGGTCTCTTTAACCCCCATACCAAAATGTCTTCCCACTTCCTCAACATGGACAAGAACTTCGTCACCCTCCTTGAGACTGGCTACCGAGACCGGATTTCCATCTTTGGACACGAGCTTTATTGTCTCAGCATTCTGAAGAATTGTCTTTATGATTCTCCCGCCAACTTCTGCCTCCACAAGAATGAGAGGCCTCCTCTCAATCTTCACCCTGCCCACAATCTCTCTCCTTGCTTTTCCGTCTCTGCTGACAACCATCACCTCGTCTCCACTCTTGAGTTCTGCCAGATACTTCGTCCTATCTCCCACCTTTATGTAGGCATGAACCGCACCCGCATTCACCCTAAACGGGCGGGCTGCAACATAGGGAGAGTCTTCGCTTTCGGAATGAACCAAAAAGAAACCGTTTGCCTGAGAGCCTATGAGCATTCCCTCTCCAACTTGCATGATTGCACACGTATCAATGCACACTCTGTCTCCCATCCCAACCTGTTCTATATTGATGATGCGGGCGGGGACAAGTTCAATCCTTTCCTCTCTCAAGCTCTCCACAACCTTCATCGTATCCACAACCACATTCGGGTCTCTTGTGGACAGCAAAACACCATCCGCACCAACTTCGAGTGTTTCAAAAGCGAGCTTTGCCTCCTCTGCACTCGACACACTGGCTATCAGTTTTGTGTGGGTGGGCTGGAGTGCTGCTATGAGATTCTCAAGCGGTATAATCTTCCAGTCTGTGCTGACCACTATCACATAATCGCAGATTCCTCCAAGCTCTGAAGCCAGCATCTCATACTCCTTTCCCCGTATCACAACAAAAGCTCCAACCTCGTATCCCTTTTTCTTCAACGAATTTATCAGTTTTATGACCTCTTCCTTTTCTTCGATTGGCTTTGTTCCGTCAAACGATGTGCCTTTTCCGACCACCACCACATCCCCCTCTCCGGGGTAATGAACAGCTGTTTTGATGGCACCGAGTTCCTTTATCTTCGGAGAATGTTCAGCTGTTGTGAGGATGCAATCAACACCAGACTCAAGTGCCTTTACGACTATGGGCTTCACATCTTCCCATTCTCCCTCATCCGCTTTAATCCATACCTCCATACTTTCCAAGCCTCCTAAGGATTCCTCTTGCTGCAAGTATCCCAGTCGCAGATGCATTCACGATATCTCGTGAGAGCCCTGCTCCATCACCAGCAGCAAAGAGGTTCTTTATATTTGTCTCCATGTTGGAATCAACCTCAAATACTCTTGCATAGAACTTTATCTCAGGAGCATAAAGCAGTACCGAATCCGATGCGACGCCCGGTATTATCTCGTTCAGTTTCTCCAATCCTTCTATGATGTCCATAACGATTCTGTGGGGAAGAGCCATGGATATGTCACCGGGAGTCACATCTTTCAGGGTGGGCGAGACTGGGTTCATTTCGAGTCTCTTCCATGTTGAGCGCCTTCCCTTCCTCAGGTCTCCCATCCTTTGAAGGACTGGTTTTCCACCACCAATCGTTGTGGCAAGCTTTGCTATGGATTTTCCGTACTTTGTGGTGTTTTCAAGAGGTTCAGTCAGTTTGATTCTTACGAGGAATGCGAAATTTGTGTTTTCACTTTTCCTCTCCTTGTACGAGTGTCCATTTGTTGCCACAAATCCCTCATACTCCTCCTTCACAACAAAGCCTCTCTCATTTGTACAGAATGTCCTCACAAAGTCATCGTATTTTTTGGTTCTTATGTGGAACTTCGGATCACGGTTTATCTTTGTGACCGGGTCCATCACTATTGCAGGTACTTCAACCCTTATGCCAACATCTATCGGGCCATGATGTGCCTTTATGTTGTGTCTCTCGACAAGCTCCTCAACCCAAGAGACTCCAATCCTGCCAGGTGCAAGTATGACATACTCTGCGTGCAATTTCCTGCCATCCGCAAGCACAACCCCCTTGCAAACGCCATCCTCCACTAGTATGTCCTTCACCTCTGTTTCCAGCAAAAATTCGACTCCTTTTTCTTCCAGCCTCTTCTTCAGATTCAATATTACCTCTGGTGTATTATCAGAACCGATATGTCTCTGGGGAGTTGGTAGAAACTTTGCACCGACAGATGCTGCCCTCCTTTCGATTACCTCAACCTCTTCTTCAGAGAGTTCTATCTTGGGTGGAGCCCCACACATCACGAAAATCCTATCGACCTCTTCAACGAGTTTCCATGCTTCTGAATTGGGAACAAAATCTGAAAGATTACCACCTATATCTGGCCTGAGATTGAGTGTCCCATCTGAGAAGGTGCCTGCCCCCCCAACCCCGCACATCACATCACAGGGACTGCAATGACAGCATATTCTCCCAGGTGTCTCACTCATCTTACATTTTCTCTCTATCACATCCTTTCCCATGTCCACGACCAGCACTTTACATCCATGACTCGAGAGCTTCCAAGCTGCGCACAGTCCAGCAGGACCTGCCCCTACCACTATCACATCCATCCTATCATCACCAACTTCCTGCCATTTTTAACTCTTTGCATCAGCATTATATAATGAGAGGTTGATAATTAATCCCAATGGTAAACGTAGATAAGTTTATCGAAAAATCGATTAAAGAGCTCAAACAGATAGATGGAAAGGCATTACTTGCTTTGTCAGGTGGAGTGGATAGCTCGGTTTGTTATGTTCTCGCAAAAAAAGCGATTGGTGATTTGCTCGTTCCGGTTTATCTCGATACAGGACTCATGAGAGAAGGAGAGACCGAGAGAATAAAACAGCTATTTCCAGATGTGATTGTCATAGAAGCTGAAGAGAAGTTCCTCTCCTCACTAAAGGGGGTAGAAGACCCTGAGGAGAAGAGAATGGTGTTCGGGGAGACGTACATCAGAATACTGGAAGATGTTGCACGGAAGGAGAAAGTGGAATACCTGATTCAAGGGACGATTTATCCTGACTTCATAGAGTCGATCGGAGGGATAAAATCACATCACAACGTCCGAGGACTGCCAGATGTATATGAGTTTAAAAAGATCATAGAGCCACTGAGAGAGCTTTACAAAGACGAGGTCAGGGAGGTGGCAAGAGCTATCGGACTCCCAGAGGAAATATCTGAGAGGATGCCGTTCCCTGGACCCGGACTTGCTGTGAGGATACTGGGTGAGGTTACAAAAGAGAAGGTGGAGGTTGTCAGAAAGGCTACCAAGATTGTGGAAGAGGAGATTCTCAAATACCAACCATGGCAGACATACGCTGCACTTCTGGGAAAGGGGACTGGTGTAAAGGGAGATGTGAGAGTGTACGGATGGATTGTTGCGATTAGGGCAGTCGAATCAAGAGATGGAATGACAGCAAAGGCGATGGAGCTTCCATACGATGTCCTATTCAAAATACAATCCAGACTTACAAGCGAAATTCCAGAGGTTACGCGTGTTGTGTATGACCTCACACCAAAGCCTCCGGCAACCATCGAGTTTGAGTGAGGTGAGAGCAAGTATGTGTGAATTGGATGTGTATAAGGAAGGAAAAAAGATAGCAGAAGGAGTTGTTAAAATAACTGCGAAGAATGGAAAGATAGAGATGTACGATGTTCTCGGAACAAAATATATAGCTGAAGGGACAATTGCCGAGGTGGACATAACAAATGAAAAGTGTGTGATAGGAAGTATGTGATTGGACTGGGGTGAAAATATGGATATGGATAAAGTAAAGGTTGCCATAAATGGATATGGGACGATAGGTAAAAGGGTTGCAGATGCGGTTTCTTTACAGGATGATATGGAAATAATTGGTGTCTCAAAGACCAGACCGAATTTTGAGGCAAAACTTGCGTCGAAAAGGGGTTTTCCACTGTATGTTCCAGAAGATAGAATACAAACATTCGAAGAAGCTGAACTTGAAGTGGCGGGAACGATTGAGGACATGTGCAGAGAGGCAGATGTGGTGGTGGATGCAACACCAGGGGGGATTGGCGCCCAGTACAAAGAACTGTACGAGAGAAGTGGATGCAAGGCAATATGGCAGGGTGGTGAGAAACACGATGTTGCGGGCTTCTCGTTCAACGCTCTTTCAAACTATGATGGTGCACTTGGAAGGAGATTTGTGAGGGTTGTGTCGTGCAACACAACCGCATTGTGCAGACTTCTGTATCTTCTGGATAGAGAGTACGGTGTGAAGAAAGTAAGGGCGGTGTTGATGAGGAGGGGAGCTGACCCAGGGGATTCAAAATCTGGTCCCATAAATGCGATTATACCGAATCCGATAACACTGCCTTCCCACCATGGCCCAGATGTGAAAACAGTTCTTCCACACATCAACATAACAACACTCGCTGCAAAGCTGTCAACAACTCTGATGCACATGCATACTCTGAACGTTGAGTTGTCATCTCCTCCAACCTCTGAGGATGTTCGGGATATGCTTTCGAAGGAACCACGCATATTCCTTGCCACCTCAGACCTGAAATCAACAGCAGAGCTTGTTGAGTTTGCAAGAGATTCGGGAAGACCAAGATACGACATATGGGAGAACATAGTCTGGTCTGACTCGATAACGATTGAAGATGGAGAGCTGTATTTGTTCATGGCTGTGCATCAAGAAGCAATCGTGATACCAGAAAATGTGGATGCCATAAGAGCCATGTTCGAACTGTCTGATAAAGAGGCATCGATGAAAAAGACAAACGAGAGTATGGGAATTGGGAAACTTATTTAATCGAGAAGAGGGCTGTTATCGAGAAGAGAATGCACCCTTTCCTCCACCTGTCTGTGAGTCTGCTCTTTGGTTAGGGTACCGTCCACACGAACAAATCCCTCTCTCGATGACATCTCTATGAACAGTTCTCTCACTTTTTCCAGATATTTCTTGCTCTCAAAATGGTCTTTTTCTGGTATTCTTGAGAGGGCTATCTCAACCGGAACATCCACGATTACTACCAAATCCGGTTTTGGTGCAAATTTTTCATTTTCACTCTAAATCCAATCGATGTCAACCCCCAAAGCCCCCTGATAAGCCATGTTCGAAGGATAGTATCTGTCCATTATCACGATTTTCCCATTTTCCAATGCGGGCAATATGTTCATAAAAACATCTTCCTACCTGTCAAGCAAGAACAACTCATGTTCTTTGAGCGGAGACAGGATTCTGCCAGTCCTAGCAATTTCTCTTATCTTTCTGCCCCACCTTCCATCGGTTGGCTCTCTGAACAGAGCAACCTCCAAACCCTATCTTTCAAGAGATTCCTTCAACATCTTTGCCTGCGTACTCTTCCCAGCCCCATCTATGCCCTCGAATACGATTAACATAGCCCCCTCCAAAATCATATCATGACAATTCTCTTGATGTGGCGGGTGCTCTTCTTTCCCACATAAACAAAACCTTTGCGGATAGCAAAAGCCTTCAGCTCTTCGAGTGTTAGTTTCGGGTTCTGAGAATACAAATCCTCAACCTCAGGTATGTGAAGCAGATGACAGTCTATACAGCTCCACAGTACTCGACCCCTTCTCCCAATCACCCAAAACCCAAGTTCATAATCATGACAGGGATAAAAGGGACAGAAACAGTACTTGCATCCCTGACCTGGAAAATGACAGGGATAGTGCTTGCATTCCTTACCACCGCTCATACGCCAAACCTCTTCATCAGTCTTGCCATCTTTCCTCTGTCGCCCATACCCTTCATAGCCTTCTGCATCATCTTGTAGTACTTCAACAGATTCCTTACCTCTTCCACACTCGTACCAGAGCCTCGTGCAATCCTGAGAACTCTTGAAGAATCAATTATTCTGGGATTCTCAAGCTCTTTTTTGGTCATTGACTTCATTATGACCTTAAATCTGTCAATTTTCTCCTTTGTCATCTCATACTCTTCGTCTGAAAGCTTGATTCCCATGCCCCCAAGAGGAAGCATCTGAATTATCTGCTTCAGAGGGCCCAGCTTCTCCATTGCCTCCAACTGCTCATAAAAGTCTTTGAGTGTGAACTGTCCTGACAGCATCTTTTTTGGCTCTATTTCCTTTATCTCCTTCGCTCTTTCAAGAAGTGTCTGTATGTCTCCCATCCCCAGAAGCCTTGAAATAAACCTGTTCGGGTCAAAGGGTTCTAAATCATCTAAGGTCTCGCCCGCTCCTATGAATGCGATTGGAGAGCCTATTTCCGAAACAGCAGACAAAGCTCCACCACCCTTTGCGGTTCCATCAAGCTTTGTTATTATGATGCCAGACACACCAACTGCCTCATCAAATGCTCTCGCCTGTTCAGATGCTCCCTGTCCTATTGCAGCATCAAGCACAAGAATCGTATGTTCGGGCTGTGCAATCTCATGGATTTTCTTCATCTCCTCTATCAGTTCGTGTTCAAGAGCATGCCTTCCAGTGGTGTCAATGATTTTGATGTCGTACTTCCTTCCCTCTTTCAGACCTCTCCTGACGATGCCCACCGCATCCTTTTCTCCCTTCTCACCATAAAACGAAACGCCAATCTTCTCACACAGGGTTGAGAGTTGCTCATAGGCAGCGGGTCTGTATGTGTCAGCACATATCACAAACGGTTTCAGTCCTTTCTTCTGGAAATAGCGTGCGAGCTTGGCGGTTGTGGTTGTCTTTCCACTTCCCTGAAGTCCCACAAGCATGAGTGTCTAGGGTTTTAGTTCGATGTTCAGTCCATTTCCAACAATTCCGACCAATTCCTCATACACAATTCTGAGCACATGAGACTTTGGTGTTGTGCCGGGCGGTGGCTTTTCTTCGAAAGCCCTCTTCTTTATTCTGTTGGAGAGTTCAAAAACGAGTTTTACACTGACATCTGCACCCAAAAGAGCCCTCTGAATATCTCTGATAACATCATTTACCAGAGTCTCATCTATTCTTTTTGCACCGATGATTCTGCTGACGGCGCTCTGTAATCCATCACTGAGTTTCTCGAGCATCATATCTCTTCTCTAATAAATAAAAAATAAATAAAATCTTCTATCAAAGAACTTATCTCGAAGTTATCTCGATTCATCTCATCTGCCTTTTAGTAAAAAGTTTCCGTGTTTGACAACCAAAATACGCTCTCCCACACCACGGGTTTCTGCAATCTCTCTGAGTGCTTCCTCCACAGAACTGAAGGGTGTGAAGAAACAGGCTCTTGCAAGTTCATCAGGGAGTGAGGAAACGATGAAAAGGTTGAACTTCTTTCTCAAAAGAGCCAGCCTTGCAAGTTTGTGGGCACCCATGATGAATCTCCCTTTCAACCTTTCCAGCACATCATCAGGACTCAATCCCATCTTCACCCATTCCTCAAAAGTTTCGTTTCCAAGCCCTTCTGAACATTCTGCCACCAAAATTATGGAGCCTCCCTCTTTAACAACAGACTGGATGTTTTCAACTGCCTTATGTGCCTGAAATAGGTTTATGTCCTTTGGATAACCGCCCGCACTCACAATTACAACATCTGCCTTTTGACACTTCAAAAGAAAATGTCTGTCGAGGTATTCACACCCTTTTCTGTGTGCAAGAATGGCATCCCCAGCCACAGCACTTACCACCTCGCTCCCACTCATTATGAGGTTTAGTATGAAGTCCAACCTGAATAACCTTGAACACTCATCTATGTCCTTTCTCACAGGGCTGTCGATGTTCCCGGGAACCGCTCCCTCTTCCAGCATCAGCGAATGATTTGAGAGTATGGTTTCCTTTGAAGAGACCCCGGGCAACACTGACTTGTATCCACCTGTGTACCCGGCGTAGTAATGATAATCTATTCTTCCAATCGCTATCACCCTCTCAAACTGCATAAGGGGACTGAACACATGGAGGGGGGTTCCTCTGGTTGTTTTGCCGATGTACTCACAATCATCAACATCATGCTGGAGATACTCACAATCAGACCAATCTCCCAGAATCTTTTTTATTTCCCTGCTCGTCATTCTTCTGTGAAGGCCAAGGGCAAAAACAAAAACAACATCATCAGCACATTCAAGCTCTTTTTCAATGAGTGAAGGTAGGGAGAAAAGCCCTCGTGTGATGTCTGGAAGTATTACCCCCACGCTCTTCCCTTTGATAATGTGTTCAAGAGGGGGAGAGGATACTGGACTCTTCAAAGCCATTTCAACACCATAGCCATCCGGGGGATGGGGGCTATCTATGACCTCGACCTTATCCACTTCGAACTCGACTTCTCCTCTCCCATACGCAACTTTGCAAATACTCATCGCAAATCTTTTATCCTACGGACTAAAAAAAGTATTGTGCGCCGATGGTCTAGTGGTTATGACTAGGGCCTTCCAAGCCCTCAACCCGGGTTCGAATCCCGGTCGGCGCATTTGCTGTTCT
>Ga0164318_10001663_pt1 | contig 20020 bp, 19 predicted proteins | sample GuaBasSedimGuay9_FD_113734 | JGI IMG/M metagenome (GOLD analysis project Ga0164318, IMG submission 113734) | Subseafloor sediment microbial communities from Guaymas Basin, Gulf of California, Mexico - Guay9, Core 4571-4, 0-3 cm | ecosystem: Environmental > Aquatic > Marine > Hydrothermal vents... | reverse complement strand
GTGGCATAGAAGTTTGAAAGCACAGGATGCTCTAAATCGTTCAACGCTTCTTTTTTAAAGAGTATCCATCTAAGAATCCATGGGATCAATAAAATAAAAAAGAGAATAATGTTGAGATAGAACAGCAAATAGGCAAGGTTTTTCAAAAAGGGTATGTATTGGGAGTAAAATAAGCTGGTTATAGCAAGTATCCCTGTTCCCATGACACTGGCAAACCAAGATGGTGTGAAGTTCTTAACAACTTGGCATTTACATTCTATATCTTTTAACATAATTTACTCGATGATAGATTTGAATTATATTTTTCCGAAACGTTAACCCTCTTTTGAGTTTAAAAATTCATTTAGCAATTTTCAATTTTTCGACAACCCTTTTATTTATCTTGTAAAAAATTTTTACCTCGCTCAACAGAAATCTATATATTGATATGCCACCTTCATTTTATTGTCAAGGAGGCAGAATTTCGTTACAATAAAATCGATTTTTCATTGAGGTTCTAAAATAATATGCGGAAATTTCTTCCTAAAAATCTTCTTTGGCGTTTTCCAAAAAAAGAGAAAAGAGGTAAAAAAGACATTATTGTTTGTCCTGAATGCGAGGCTTTTTATTGGCACAAATCATGGCATCATTCTTTGGAGGATTATCCGGAGTTAAAAGAAGACAAAGAAATAAGATTTGAACTTTGTCCTGCTTGTAAGATGATAAAAGAGGGCAAGTTTGAAGGTGAGATAATTCTTGAAAATTGTCCGGAAGATAAAGAGGAATTGTTGCAATTTATTAATAATTTTGCTCAAGAGGAACATAGAAGAGACCCATTAGCAAGAGTGATTTCTGTTGAAGATATAGCCAGAGGGATGCTTAGAGTTACTTTTACTGAAAACCAAATTGCCAAAAAACTTGCAAAAAGACTTAAAAAAACTTTTAAGACTAAGAACCGCATTATCTTTTCAAAGAAGGAAAAGACAATCCGAATTTTCTGCAGATTCCCTTAAGCTATCTAGTTAAAAATTAAAAATTAAGAATTAAAAATTAAAAATTGCATAACGGGCCTATAGCTCAACGGTAGAGCGCTGCGTTCGCAACGCAGAGATAGGGGTTCAACTCCCCTTAGGTCCACTCAAAACTGTGGAAAACTTGTGAAAAACTAAAGGACATTGGGGAAAACGGACAAAATAAAATGGCCATATTAAATCCGGACAAAGCGGACAATAAAGAAATCGGTCAATTTGGTGAAAATTTGGCTTGTCAATATCTTATCAAAAAAGGATATCATATTTTGGACAGAAACTTTGCTTATTATTTTAAAAACGGCAAAAAATTAGGGGAGATAGATATAATTGCAAAAAAGAAAAAGGAAATTGTTTTTATAGAGGTCAAAACTCAGAAAATTTCTAAACCATTTCATCCGGAGGATAGGGTAAATTACAAAAAACTTCAGCGGATTAAAAGATTAGCAGAAATCTGGCTTAATAAACACAAGCTTGAGGCCCCTTTTTCAATTGATGTTATAACTCTTTCTTTAGACTTCCAACAAAGAAAAGCAAAAATAGTACATTTTAAGAATGTATAAATTTCTTGACATTCCACACGAAAAACTTAAAATGTAAATAGTCCGATAAATCGGACTTTAATTTTTTAAATATATGCTCAAAAATTTAAAAGAAATTACATCAGCCTTGGCCCAGATTGCAGAAGAAAAAGGGCTGAGTTTTGAAAAGGTTCTTGAGGCTACAGAATCTGCTCTTGCTGCTGCCTATAAAAAAGATTTTTCAAAGAAAGGAGAAATTATCCGGGCAAAACTTAATCCAGAAACAGGAGAGGTAAAGTTCTGGCAAGTGAAACAGGTGGTAGATAAATCAATGGTTTATACAGAAGAGGAGCTTGAGAAACTGAAGAAAGAAAATAAAGAGCCGGAGGAAAAAAAGATAAAGTTTAATCCAAAGAAGCATATTATGATAGAAGAAGCAAAAAAAATTGATCCAAATGTAAAACCAGGAGATGAGTTAATTTTTCCATTGGAGACAAAAGAAGGGTACGGAAGAATTGCTGCTCAAACAGCAAAGCAAGTTATTTTACAAAAATTGAAAGAGGCAGAAAGAGAGAGTATTTTTGAGGAATTTTCAAAAAAAGAGGGAGAGATAGTTTCAGGCACAGTTCAAAGAATCGAAGGCAAAAATGTTTATCTCGATTTGGGTAAAGCATTAGGAATTTTGCCTCCAAAAGAACAAATTCCTCATGAGTTTTACAAACCCGGCCAAAGATTGAGAGTTTTAGTAAGAAAAGTGGAACAAACCCCAAAAGGTCCAATGATTATTTTATCCCGCGCTTATCCTAAATTCGTCTCTAAATTGTTTGAAATTGAAGTTCCTGAAGTATCTTCAGGACAAGTTAAAATAAAATCCATCGCCAGGGAACCTGGCTCAAGAACAAAAATAGCTGTTTTTTCAGAGCAAAAAGAGATAGATCCAATAGGTGCAATGGTGGGGCAACGAGGTACCCGAGTGGCAGCAGTTATCAATACCTTAGGAGGAGAAAAAATTGATATCGTTCAATGGTCAGAAGATCCAAAAGAGTTTATTGCGAATGCTTTATCACCAGCCAAGGTTATCGAAGTGAAGTTAGGAGAAAAAGGAAAGGCAGAAGTGTTAGTGCCAGAGGATCAATTGTCTTTAGCAATTGGTAAAGATGGTCAAAATGTAAGGTTGGCTGCCAAACTTACAGGATGGAAAATTGATGTAAAACCTTTTGTAGAAGAGAAAAAAGAAACAGAAGAGAAAGAAGAAACAGAAGAAAAGGAAGATAAAACTCAAGAAGAGGCAAAAGAGTCTAAGAAAGAAAACTCATCAGAAAACAAGAAATAGATTGAGTTATTAAGTTGTTAAGTGATTGAGTTGGCGAGTTATTTATTAAGTGATTTAGTGATCAAGTGATCGAGTGGCTGAGTGATTGAGTATTAATAAAATAATTAAAAATAATTAAATTGATTATTATGCAGTGGTTCATCCTTTTGGCTTCCTTTTTTGCCTTATTAGATATTATTTTTGTTTTATATCTTATTAGAAAAATTAAAAAAATTAGCCCGGGGCAAGAAAAAATAAAAGAAATTGCCCAGGCAATTCAGGCTGGCGCAAGAGCTTTTTTGAAAAGAGAATTTAAATCAATGCTTTTGATTGTGATTTTGGTGGCGCTGCTTTTGGGATTGATTCAGAAAACTTGGCAGGCTTCTTTAATTTTCCTTTTTGGGGCAATTACCTCAAGTCTTGCAGGATATATCGGAATGACCATATCTACTTTAGCTAATCAAAGATGTGCGAATAAAGCCCAAAAGAGCTTTTCTGAGAGTTTTAAAGTAGCCATTTGGGGAGGAGAAGTAATGGGTTTTTTGGTTGTAGGATTGGGGCTTTTGGGTGTAATAATTATTTGGTGGCTTTTTAAAACTCCTGCCCTTTTAATAAATTATGCCTTTGGAGCCTCATTTGTTGCCTTATTTATGAGGGTCGGAGGAGGTATCTACACAAAGAGCGCTGATGTTGGAGCAGATATTGTAGGTAAAACCGAATTGAATATTCCTGAAGACGATCCAAGAAACCCTGCTACAATTGCCGACAATGTAGGAGATAACGTTGGAGACATTGCGGGAATGGGAGCAGATTTGTTTGAATCTTATGTTTCAACCATTATTGCAGCAATGATTATTGGGATAATTAATTTTGGTTTAAAAGGGTTAGTTCTTCCTCTTTTGATTGCCGCCTCTGGAATTTTAGCATCTTTGGTTGGGAGTTTCCTGATGAAAGTTCCCTCGAAGTTAGAACAAAAAGAGTTTACAAGGCAAACAGAGGAAGTAAGAAAAGCAATGGAGAGAGGCATTCTTGGCGCTAATTTATTGATGATTCTTTTTTCCTTTTTGATAGTGAATTTTTATTTTCAAGATATCTCGCTATTCTGGCCTATTTTAGCAGGTCTTTTATGTGGCGTTCTTATTGGAAAAACAACAGAATATTACACCTCTGAGAAGAGAAAGCCAACATTAGAAATAGCAAAAGCAGCAAGAATTGGTCCCTCTAATGTTATAATGGAGGGTTTAATTGTTGGAATGAAAAGTACTGTCCTGCCAGTTATTGCTGTGGGAATAGCAATTGTCCTTGCTTATTATTTTGGAGGACTTTATGGAATTGCTTTAGCTTCTGTTGGTCTTTTGGGAGTGTTAGGCATTAATCTTTCTACCGATTGCTATGGCCCTATTGCTGATAACGCAGCAGGTATTTCTGAGATGGCAGATCTTCCGCCGGAGGCAAGACAGAGAACAGAAGCTTTGGATGCGGTTGGCAATTCTACCGCAGCCACAGGTAAAGGTTTTGCTATAGGCGCAGCAGCTTTGGCAGCTCTGTCTTGGCTGGCAACTTATTCACAACAAAGCAACCTAAAAGAAATTAACCTTTTGGATCCAAAACTTTTGGCTGGATTTTTTGTTGGAGCAATGCTTCCTTTCCTTTTCTCAGCCTTAGCAATGAAAGGAGTATCGCAGGGAGCCTTGGAAGTAGTAGAAGAGGTAAGGAGACAGTTTAAAGAAAAGAAATTGCTGGAGGGTAAAGAAAAACCAGATTATAAAAGAGCGATTGATTTAGTTACAAAAAGAGCATTGAGAGAAATGAGCTTTCCAGCTGTTTTGGTAGTTGTTATTCCTATTTTAATAGGGGTGATTCTTGGAAAAATGTCTGTTGCAGGCACAATGATTGGAGCTTTAGGCTCAGGCTTTCTTTTAGCGCTTTTGATGGCCAATTCAGGAGCAGCCTGGGATAATGCGAAAAAATACATTGAGGCTGGGAATTTTGGCGGCAAAGGTTCTGAAGCCCACAAAGCAGCAGTTGTGGGAGATACTGTAGGTGATCCTTTTAAAGATACTGCCGGCCCTTCCTTAAATATCCTTATAAAATTAATTGGGGTAGTTTCGCTGCTTGCCCTCCCATTATTTTTATGAAATTTGAAATAAAAAACTTACCTGAGTCTCAAAAGGAAATTTTGGTTAAATTTGAATTTCAAGAACTGGAACCGTTCATAAAGAAAAAAGCTAAAGAAAAAGGCAAGGAGATGGAGATAAAAGGTTTTCGGAAAGGCAAAGCGCCAGAGGAGCTGGTCCAATTTTTATTACATGAAAATTTTCTAGAAGAGGTTGCAGAGGAAGCTGTAAGACAGGCTTATTCAGAGATTATAAAGCAGAAGAAAATTGAAGTCCTTGGTCCTCCAAGGGTTGAAATTATAAGGTTAGCCCCCAACAATCCTTTCGAATTCAAGTTTACAATCTGTGTTTTACCCGATATTCAACTCCCTGATTACAAAAACATCGCATCTCAGGTTAAAAGGCGCAAGGTTTCTGTGGAGGAAAAAGAAATAGACCAAACCCTTAAATGGATCCAAAAAAGTAGAGCCAAAAGATATCCAAAAGAAGAGCCTGCGGAATTTGGAGATTTTTTAGAAATTACCTGGTCCTCGCCTGATATAGAGAAAGGAAGAGAACATCAAGAAAGAATTATTTTGGGAGAAAGTCATCTTTTGCCTGACTTTGAGAAGGAGCTTTTAGGTATGAAGAAAGGAGAAGAAAAAGAGTTTCAGATAACCTTCCCACATGATTATTTCAATCAAGCGTTGGCAAGCAAAAAAGCTCAAATTAAAGCAAAAGTTTTAAGGATAGAAAAAATAGAATTACCCAAAATTGATGATAACTGGGCAAGGAGTTTAGGCAAATTTAAAGATTTACAAGACTTAAAAAATAGTATCAAAGAAGGAATTGAGGCAGAAAAAAAACAGATTGAAAGCCAAAGGGTGCAGGGAGAAATTTTAGAAAGAATCTCAAAAGAAACCTCCTTTGAAATACCCAAGGTCTTAATTGAAGTTGAGCTTGCAAGAACCCTTAAAGAACTCAAGGGAAACATTCCTCAATTGCTTGGAATTTCTTTTTCTGAATATTTAAAAGGAATCAAGCAAACAGAGGAAGATTTAAAAAAATCTCTTCTTCCAGAGGTTAGAGCCAAGGTAAAAAAGTTTTTAATTCTTAGAGAGATTAAGAAAAGAGAGAATATCCAGGCAGAAGAAGAGGAGATAAAAAGAGAAGCAGATAAATTTTTGACGCGGTTTAGAACCCCAAAGGAAGCAGAGCAACATATTGACCCGGAGGCTCTGCGGGAGTATATTAGAGAAAGGATAGAAAATCAGAAAACCTTGGAATTTCTTGAGAGTTTTGCAATTAAGGAGTAATGAATAAGTAATCATTTATCATTAATCATCGATTACTATGAACATTATTCCAACAATTATAGAAAAGTCTGGAATGAGAGAAAGAGTTTATGATATATATTCTCGCTTATTAGAGGATAGAATAGTTTTCTTAGCAGGTCCAATTACTGATGCTCTGGCCAATCTTGTTATTGCTCAAATTCTTTATCTTGCCTCAAAAGATCCCAAAAAAGAGATCAAGCTTTATATTAACAGTCCAGGGGGATCGGTAACAGCGGGATTAGCAATTTATGATACGATGCAATATGTTGAATGTCCAATTTCTACTGTTTGTGTGGGCTTGGCAGGTTCTATGGCCGCAGTTCTTTTAGCAGCAGGAAAGAAAGGAAAAAGATTTGCCCTTCCGAATTCTGAAATTTTGCTTCATCAGGTTGCAGGAGGTGTTAGTGGTGAGGCTGTAGAAATAGAAATTACTGCTAAACAGATTATCAAGATTAAGAATAAAATCAATCAAATCCTTGCAAAACATACCGGCCAGCCCTTAAAGAAGATTGAAAAGGATACCGATAGAGATTTCTATCTATCTGCTAAGGAAGCAAAAGAATATGGGATTATTGATATGGTTATTGAACCCAAAAAGAAATAGTAAGGATTTACAATCGCTTAAAAATTTGCTACTTTAATAGAGTTAATTAACTAAAAGATTGGGTAAACCGATGATAAAGACCGTTTACCAATCTTTTGAGATTACCAACTATGACCTACCAAACAATTCTGGCAGTAGGTTTGCTAGGATTTGGTTTGGGTTCGATTTTAGGCTACTTTGCACGAGCAACAATCTTACGCCGACGCCAAGGGACAATAGAACAGAATCTAAAAAAGAAAATAGAAAATGCTAAAGCAGAGGCTGAGAAAATAATAAATAAAGCACACCTAAAGGCAAATCAGATTATTCGCTATGCGCGAAAAGAGGAATCCGAAAGGAGAAAAGAAATATTAGAAGCAGAGAAGTTTTTAGCAAAAAGAGAGAAGATTTTGCAGGCAAAGATTGCCGCTACAGCAAAAAAAGAGAAAGAACTACAGGAAAAAGAGGGAGAGCTTGAGAAATTAAAAACTGAATATGAGAAGAAAATTGAAGAGGAGAAGAAGAAACTTGAGAAGGTAGCAAGATTGACAGAAAAAGAGGCAAAAAAAGAATTGATTCAAAGGATTGAGGAGACTGCCAAGAAAGAGCTTTTGGAAAAAATACGCAGACTTGAGGAGGAAGGAAAAAAAGAGTTAGAAGAAAGGGCCCAAAAAATCCTAGCAAACGCCATTCAAAAATATGCTCTCTCACAAGCCCAAGAGACAACGGTAACCACAGTCACTTTGCCTTCTGATAAGGTGAAAGGAAGGATTATTGGCAAAGAAGGCAGAAACATTAAGACTTTTGAGAAATTGACAGGCGTTGAGGTAGTGATAGATGATACACCTGAGGTTGTAGTTCTTTCGAGCTTCTCGCCGATTAGAAGGTATATAGCAAAATTAGCTCTTGAAAGATTAATAGAAGACGGCAGAATTCAACCAGCCAGAATTGAGGAAATAGTTAGAAAGACAGAGGAAGATGTAAAAGAAGAAATAAGAAAAGCAGGAGAAGCAGCGGCTTATGATACCGGAGTGATTGACCTTCCTCCAAAATTAATAGAACTCCTCGGGAGATTAAAATTCAGAACAAGCTTTGGACAGAATGTTCTTCTACACTCAATAGAAGTGGCTCATTTGGCAGGGGCTATAGCAGCAGAGCTTGGGGCTAATGTAAAAGTAGCAAAAAAAGCCGGACTTTTACATGATATTGGTAAAGCTTTAGATCAGCAGATTGAAGGCTCTCACGTTCAAATTGGAATGAAGATTTTAGAGAAATTTGGTATAGAAAAAGAAGTGATTGATGCAATGAAATCACATCATGAGGAATATCCTTATGAGTCTATTGAGGCACAAATCGTACAGGCAGCTGATCAGATTTCCGGTGCAAGGCCCGGAGCAAGAAAAGATACCTTAGAGAATTATCTAAAAAGGTTGGAAGATTTAGAAAACATCGCCCTTTCGTTTAAGGGAGTTGAGAAAGCTTATGCAATTCAAGCAGGAAGAGAAATAAGAATTTTTGTTAATCCTGAGGAGATAGATGATTATCAGGCTTATAAACTTGCTCAAGAGATTGCCCAGAGAATTAGAGAAGAGTTGAATTACCCCGGTGAAATTAAAGTTGTTGTAATTCGCGAAAAAAGAGCTATTGAGTATGCCCGGTGAATCTAAAAATTATTATGGATTATAAAGGTCGAAAAAACCAAATTTAATTTAAAAATATGACAAAACAAGATTTAGTTGAAGTTTTAGCCAAAAAGACAGGATGTTCTAAGGCCCATTGTGCTGAATGTTTAAATACTCTTTTAGATGAGATTGGTAAGGCTTTGGCAAAAGGACAGGATGTAGTCTTAACAGGATTTGGTACTTTTACTGTTGCAAAGAGAAAAGCAAGAGTTGGAAGAAATCCTCGAACAGGAGAGGAGATTAAAATTCCTGCAATGAAGGTACCCAGATTTAAACCGGGTAAAGGGCTTAAAGAGAGAGTGAGATAATCAAAAAGAATAAACACAAATAAAGCCTAATAGTTAGGAAGGTTTTGTTTGAATTTGAAAACTGGCCCAATGATTGGGCCAGTTTTCTTTTAAAAAGTTGAGCGGGAGACGGGACTCGAACCCGCGTCCCGGGCTTGGAAGGCCCGTGCACTACCTCTGTGCTACTCCCGCATAGATATTATTTTGTGTCGGGGTGCCCGGATTTGAACCGGGACTGCGTGCTCCCAAAGCACGTGTGCTGCCATTACACCACACCCCGCTTTTTGAGTTCAAGTTATAGTTTAATAAAATTTTTTATTGTTGTAAATATGAATTTTGTGATAAAATAAAGAAATGCTAAGAAAATTTGCCAGAAAGATTATCTATCTTTTAGGATGCCAAAAATACAATCTTCCTCTTTGGGAATGTCCTTCCTTCCTTTTCTTTTTGATGGGTGTAATTAATATTTTAAGTTGTGTATTTTTCTATTTTTTGGGCCGAAGATACATTGATGACCCAAGAATAGTTGCTCTTGGAATTCTAGTTATTGCAACAATTTGGTTTGTAATATCTTTTGCAATAACAAGAGGGTTGGAAGAGTTAGCTCAGGTGAACAAAGTTAAAGAAGAATTTATTGACATAGTCTCCCATCAGTTACGCACCCCTTTAACCAATCTAAAGTGGGCAACAGAGTTTCTATTGGGCAGGCAAGATCTTACAGAAGAAAGTAAAGAATATTATAGCATTATAAAAGAAAACAGCCAAAGATTAGAAAATCTACTCAATGATTTGTTAATTGTAGCAAGGCTTAGAGAAAACGGGGTTTTTAAAATTCAGGAGAAATTCTCTTTAAATGAGCTTATAGACGAAGTTATAAGAAGTCACAAGGCTTTTGCAGATGCTTCTAACATCCAAATAGAAACTGAGAATCTGGAGGAACCCGTCTTGCTTGCTACAAATAGAACAATGCTAAAGACTGCCTTAGAGAATCTTATAAATAATGCAATTACCTACAATAAACCCCAAGGGAAAGTAAAAATTTCTCTTAAAAGAGAACCAAAGAGAATAGTAATTGAAGTTGCAGATACAGGTATTGGAATTTCAAAACAGGATCAAAAATATCTTTTTCAAAAATTTTATCGAGGCTCAAACGCAGCCCAAATTAATACCCGAGGAACAGGCTTGGGACTCTATATTGTAAAGGAAGTTATAAAAAAATTAGGAGGAAGAGTTTGGTTTAAAACAAAACTCAACAAAGGTTCAACTTTTTATATTTCTCTACCAATTAAAACTTAAAAACATGGCTAAAAAAATACTTTTTATAGAAGATGAGTCTGCCTTACAAAAGTCTTTAGGCGATCTTTTAAGAGAAAAAGGGTTTGAAGTTATAAGCGCTGTGGATGGTAAAACAGGCTTGCGTCTTGCAAAAGAAAGTTTGCCTGACTTGATTTTACTTGATTTAATTTTACCCCGTATGCATGGTCTTGAATTGTTAAAAAAACTAAAAGAAGACAAAAACACAAAAAATATCCCTGTAATTATTCTTACAAATCTTGAAAATATTAGCGACATAGAAAAGGCAATTGAATTGGGGGCAACTACTTATCTTGTAAAAGCAAATTATAGCTTAGAGGAAATAGCAGAAAAAGTTAAAAAAGCCTTAGAACATGAGGGTTGAAGAAGGACAATTAAAACTTTTCTTGGTTGATTCAGGCCTTGTTAAAGAAGATGCAATAAAAAGAATTGAGGAAAAAGCAAAGAAAACAGGAAAGAAATTCGAGGAGCTTTTATTAAATGAAGGCCTGATCTCTCAAGAAGATCTAATTCGTCTAAAAGCCTATATTTTAGGCATCCCTTTTATTAATCTTGAGAAAGAAATAGTGCCAAAAGAGGTTTTGGAGATTATTCCAGAGCCAATAGCAAGAGCACATAACATTGTTGCTTTTAGAAAAAAAGGTAGAGATTTAGAGGTTGCAATGTTAGACCCGCAAGACCTTCAGACTATAGAGTTTATTAAGAAAAAGTCAAACTTACGAATTTTGCCCCGTCTTACTACCCCACAAAGTATTAAAAATGTCTTGGCCCAATATAGAAAAACCCTAGGTGCAGAATTTGCAGAGCTTATTAAAAAAGAAGCAGAAGGCGTTAAGACAAAAAGAATACAAGAAAAGGCTACCGAAAAAGAAGAATTAGAAAAAATAGCCCAAGAGATTCCTGTCATTAAAATAGTTGATTCGCTATTAAAACATGCAGTGTTGGATAGAGCCTCAGATATTCATATTGAACCAATGGAAAATGAAGTATTGGTAAGATATAGGATAGATGGAATTCTGCGAGATGCAATGACTCTTCCAAAACAAGTTGCCCCAGGAATTGTTGCCCGGATTAAAGTTTTATCCAATCTAAAATTAGACGAACACCGTCTTCCTCAAGATGGGCGGTTTAAATTTGAAGCAAATGGAGACAAATATTCTGTAAGAGTATCAGTGTTGCCGGTTTTAAATGGAGAAAAAGTGGTTATGAGACTTTTGGCAGAGGAGGCAAAAGGATACAGTTTAGAAGAGTTAGGATTGAGAGGAAAGGCTTTAGAGGATATTCAAACAGCGCTAAGAAAACCTACAGGAATGATCCTTGTTTGCGGTCCAACAGGTTCTGGTAAGACAACTACGCTTTATTCGATGATAGAAATCTTGAATACTCCAGAGGTTAATATTTCCACAATTGAGGATCCTATAGAATACAGAATGCCAAGAGTAAACCAAACTCAAGTTAGACCAGAAATTGGCTTAACTTTTGCAAACGGGTTGCGCGCTCTATTAAGGCAAGACCCAGATATTATTATGGTAGGAGAAATAAGAGACAACGAAACAGCCTCTTTGGCAGTAAATGCAGCTCTAACTGGCCATTTGGTTTTATCCACTTTACACACTAATAATGCTGCCGGGGCTATCCCTCGTTTAATTGATATGAAAGTAGAACCATTTTTAATTGCCTCAACTTTAAATGTGATTTTAGCCCAAAGATTAGTAAGAAGACTTTGTGAAGGAAAAAAAGAATATCATCTTGACAAATCCCAAATTAACCAAATTTCTAAATATTGTGATTTAAAAAGAGTAGAGAGCATTTTAAAAGAAGAGGGACTTTTGAAGAAAAAAGGAACCATTAAAGATGTAACCTTTTTTAAACCGAAACCAACAAAGGCTTGCCCTGAGGGATATAAAGGACGAATAGGAATTTTTGAAGTTTTGCCTGTGACAGAGAGCATAAAAAAACTTATTACCCAAAACGCCACCTCAGATGCAATTCAAGAAAGAGCAAAAAAGGAAGGAATGATTACAATGGTTGAAGACGGATTTGTAAAAGCAGCCCAAGGGATAACAACAATCGAAGAAGTTTTAAGGGTTATCATGGAATAAAATATGCCCCAGTACACTTATATTGCAAAATCTTTATCAGGTAAGACAAAAAAAGGAAAAATGCCTGCCAAGGATTTAAAAGACTTAGCCCATATCTTGCGATCACAAGGCTATATTTTAATTTCTGCAGACGTTCAAAAAGAAAAAAAATTAAGGTTTTCCTTGCCTCTATTGAAAACTGTTCCTCTTGCCCAAAAACTAATGTTTACCAGGAATTTAGAAGTTATGGTTGAGGCAGGAGTTGCTCTGCCCAAAGCTATTCACACTCTTTCAAGACAGACAAAAAATAAATATTTCAAGAAGGTTTTACGCCAAATAGAGGACGAAATTATTAAAGGAGAAAGTTTTTCTGCTGCTATTAAGAAACACCCAAAAATTTTCCCTGAACTTTATTATAGTATGATTCACGTGGGAGAAAAAACAGGCTCTTTAAGTGAATCTTTAAAAGTTTTGGCTTTCCATTTGGAGAGAAGCCACAGATTAAGGTCTAAAGTCAGAGGGGCACTAATGTATCCAACTGTTGTTGTTTCTGCAATGATTCTCATTGGAGCGATAATGCTTATTAAGGTAGTTCCTCAATTAAGCGCTGCTTTTGAGAGCTTAGAAATAGAATTGCCTAAAATTACCCAACTTGTTATAGATACAGGGAATATTTTAGCAGAAAACTGGTATATAGTTTTTCTTGTATTATTTGGCTTGCCAGTTCTTTTAATTGTTTTAATGAAAAAAAGAACAACAAGAAGAGTTATTGATAGATTGTTGCTTAAACTTCCTCTCCTTTCTTCTCTTGTGAAAAAAATAAATACAGCATATGTCGCTCGCACTCTAAGTTCCTTAATTCATGGGGGTGTCTCTATTGTTGAGGCTTTAGAGATTACTTCAAACTCAGTATCTAATGATTTGTTTCGAAAAACTCTCTTGACAGCTAAAGAAGAAGTAAAAAAAGGGAAGAAGCTTTCTGAAGTATTAGAGAGATTTCCTGAAATTTATCCCCCGGTATTTATCCAAATGATTCAGGTAGGAGAGGAAACAGGGCAGACCTCAGAAATTCTTACAAAATTGGCAGATTTTCTGGAGGAGGAAGTAACAAATACTACCCAAAACCTTTCTTCAATTATTGAGCCAATTCTTCTTTTATTGATTGGTGGAGTAATTGCTGTATTTGCTATCTCAATGATTAAGCCCATCTATTCAATGATGGGAGCAATGTGATACAAAGTTCAAAATGCAAAGTTCAAAATGCAAAATTCAAAAAGGGTTTACTTTGATTGAGGCCTTAATTGGGGTCTTTTTGATTGTAATTATCTTCGTAGGGATTGTAGGAGCTTTTGTGGCGGGAATGAAGATTCTTCTTCAATCAAAAGCAAGAGCAACAGCTTTATTTTTAGCAAACCAAAGAATGGAGGAAATAAGAAACCTACCCTATGATGATGTTGGAACAGTCGGGGGAATTCCTCAGGGTGAAATTCCGCAAACCGAAACAAGGACAGTCAATGGAATAGAGTTTACTATAAAAACCACCATCATCTATATTGATGATCCTTTTGATGGGGTGGCTCCAGAAGATCCTATACCCTCGGATTACAAAAGAGCAAAAGTAAAAGTATCTTGGCCTACAATGATTGGTGGAGAGGTGACCTTGATTTCAGATATTTCCCCAAAAGGTATTGAGACAACCGAAGGCGGAGGGACTTTATTAATTACGGTTTTAAATGCCTCAGGAGAGCCGGTTTCTCAAGCTGAGGTTAGAGTTAAAAATGATCAAGTTTCCCCCTCAATAGATGCTACTTATTTAACAGATGACTATGGTAATCTACTTTTACCTGGCGCCCCTACCTCCACAGAAGCCTATCAGGTATGGGTGGAAAAGTCAGGATATTCAAGTGAAAGAACCTATTCTCGCACAGAGATTGCAAATCCTTTAAAACCTCATTTAAGCGTCTATGAGGGAGAATTAACTGAAGCAAGTTTTGCAATTGATTTGTTAAGCACTCTTTCAATTGAAACCAGGGCCCAAGAAAGTTTTGATGATGAATTTAATAATTTCTCTAAAGTCTCAGAATATTTGGATGTAGAAATTGAGGAAGGCCAGGTAAGATTAAAAGAGACAGCAAGCTATGTCACCTCAGGCTATTTAATCTCTGTTGCAGTTGCCCCAGAGAATCTTGTAAATTGGGCAAGTTTTGAATTTGTTGATTTTAAAGATGATTATACAAATATTACTTACCAAATTTTTTATCAAAATGAAAACAATGATTGGGTTTTAATTCCTGAATCAGACCTGCCAGGCAATTCCTCTGGTTTTACAGAATCCCCTGTGGATTTATCCTCTTTGGATATCTCAAAATATTCAAAACTTAAAATTAAGGCCAATTTTGAGACATTAGATGTTCATTCCACACCCTACTTAGATGAATGGCATATCTATTACAATACTCCTCTTCTTCCCAATATTTCCTTTCATTTAAGAGGGGGTAAGATTTTGGGCACAGATGAGGAAGACCAACCTGTTTATAAATATTCACAGGATTTACAGAGTGATTTTGAAGGAAGACTTACTTTAGATCAAATGGAATGGGATTCTTATTATTTTTCAACTACAGAAACAACCGGTATGGAATTATTACGGGTCTCCCCTTCTAATCCAGCCAATCTTTTACCAGATACAACCTTAGATGTAGATCTTTATTTTAAAGTTGAGAACACTCTTTTAGTTACGGTATTAGATGCCTCAACAGAAGATCCTATTTTTGGAGCAAGTGTTCATCTAAGCAATCCCAACTACGATAAAATTCTGCCCACAGATGAAAACGGAAAAGCATACTTTTTGCCTTTGGAACCAGCCTCTTACACTTTAGTTGTAGGGGCTCCAAATTATCAAACATCCACCACCACAATTTCGGTTTCAGGTAAGACAACTAAAACCATTTACCTTCAACCAGAATAATGAGCGTCTTAAAATCACAAAAAGGATTAACCTTAATAGAGGCACTGCTTGCAATTTTCGTTTTTGCAATAAGTATCGGCGGGCTTTTTGGAATAATTTTAAACCTTTATCGCACACATGATTACATGTTTCAACAATCTCAAGCAATTTTTGAAGCTCAACAAGGGATAAAGACAATGGTAAAAGAAATAAGAGAAGCAAGAGAGGGAGATGATGGCTCATACATTATTGAAAAAGCCGATGATTACGAGTTTATCTTTTATTCAGATATCGATAAAGACGAAGATACAGAAAGGGTAAGGTACTTTTTAGATGGATCAGATTTAAAAAAAGGCGTTATTGAGCCAACAGGTTGGCCAATTCACTACCCCCAAAGTGAGGAGAAAATTTCTATTATCACTTCTTATGTGAGAAATCAGCCACCTATTTTTCATTATTATGATGGACAAGGAAATGAATTAGACCCCCCTGCTAGATTAAAGGACACAAAGATGATGAGTGTTTATTTGGTGGTAAATGTAGACCCAAACAAACCTCCGCAGGATTTTGTTTTAGAGAGCTATGTTCAATTAAGAAATTTAAAAACAAACCTATAAAATGTCTTCAAGCATAAACAAAGAAAGAGGGGCTCTTGTAACGGTTGTTTTAATTTTTTCAATGATTTTTTTAATTCTTCTTGCAAGCATCTCAAGCCTTATAATTTTTCAATACAGAGCCTCCAAGAAAAAAGCAGCTTATGAGATGGCGTTTCATATAGCCGAAGCAGGCATCAACTATTATCGTTGGCACCTTGCCCACGCTCCCCAGGATTTTTGTGATGGAAACCCAGAAGGCTCCGAATTATGCACAGATATACCTTACGGGCCTTTCGAACACGAATACAAAGACCCAGAAGGTAACATAATTGGAAAATTCGCTTTGTGGATTACGCCACCTTCAAAATGTTATCCTGCAGCAGTTATTGAGTCTGAAGGATGGACTCTTCAGTTTCCGGAAACAAAAAGAAAAGTAAGGGCGAAATGGGCAAAACCATCTTTGGCAAGGTATGCCTTTTTAACAAATTCTAATGTCTGGTTTGGCGAGGACGAAGAATTAAAAGGCCCCTTTCATTCAAATGGGGGAATTAGAATGGACGGAGAGCAAAATTCCTTGGCAACCTCAGCAAAAGAGACTTACATTTGTGGGCCTGAACATGGATGCAGTTATTGGTCATGTTCTGATCCCTGCACTTGGACTGCATCTGGATGTGAGTGTCCTGGAATTTGGGGAGAAGGAGAAGGAAAAGATCTTGGATTGTGGAAATTTCCAGTGCCTGCAGTAGACTTTGCTTTAATCTCAAGAGATTTGGCTAAGTTAAAAGAAGAGGCCCAAGATGCTGGGTTCTACTTTGGGCCATCGGGAAGAAAAGGTTATCATATTCATTTTCTGTCCAATGGCAAATTTGAGCTTTACAAAGTTACCCAACTACAGAGACCAGTTTTTGGTTGGAATGGAGAAGAATGGGTAAAGGAATCAAATAGTATAAAAAAAGAATCTCTTTTGGGTATTTATGATCTTCCATCTGATTGCGCTCCAATATTTGTAGAAGATAATTTATGGGTAAGTGGAGATGTTGCGGGAAGAGTAACGGTTGTTGCTGCCAAACTGCCTGAAATTCCAGATGAGATGAAAAAAATAATTATTCATGATAATATAAATTATACAACCAGTGATGCAGTCTTGGGGTTGATTTCACAAAGTGATATTCTCATTCCCTTGTATTCTCCCAACCACTTGGAAATCAAGGCAGCTCTTTTAGCCCAAAAAGGCAGGGTGTTTAGATACTATTATCCACCTTGGCCCTGGGAACCTTATAAAACTTATGCAATCAGAGATTATATTGAAACCTATGGTTCAATTATTACCAATAAAATCTGGACTTTTACTTGGGTGGATTGGAGAGGAAATGTAGTTTCTGGATATAGAGAGACGGAAATGAGCTACAATCCAGATTTAACTTTTGAACCTCCTCCTTATTTCCCAACCCACGGAGAATATGAAATTTTTCAATGGGAGGAAGAAGAACCACAACCATGATTAAGGAATTTCTTATATTAACACCTGAAGGCTTTGGTCTGGATATTTCAAACCGCTCTTTGAAGTTAGTGAAGCTTAAAAAAACAAAAAAGAAATACAAGATAGAAGCTTTTTCAGAAACATTTTTACCAAAGGGAATTATAAAGAGGGGTGAGATTAAAAAAGTAGATAGTTTAGCCGAAGCCATCAAGAAGTTGGTTTTGAGAACAAAAAGACTGAAGACAAGATATGTTGTTGCCTCTTTGCCGGAAGAAAAATCATTTGTTCAGGTAATTTCTTTGCCTAAAATGTCTGAAGAAGAAGCAAAAAAAGCTGTCTTTTTTGAGGCTGAAAATTATATCCCCTTTCCCCTTGATAAAGTTTATTTAGATTCGCAACTGGTGCCTTCTTTGAGGCAAAACCAGAAGTCACAGATAGAAGTTTTGCTGGTAGCCCTTCCAAAAGCAACAGTTGATCCGTATTTTTTTGCTCTTAAAAAAGCAGGGCTTTGTCCTCTTGCTTTAGAGGTTGAGTCGCAATCTATTGCAAGAGCTCTAATAAAAAATGAAACATCATTATTTCCGTATCTTTTAATAGATATTGGGGCAACAAGAACAACTTTTGTGCTTTTTGGAGGCAAATCAATAAGATTTACTGCTTCCATTCCTATTTCTTCCACTCTTTTTACTAAAGCCATAGCAAAAACCCTAAAAATAGATATGCAAAAAGCCGAGAAATTAAAAATCAAATACGGGGTTAAAGGAAATAAAAAAGAAGGAAAAGAGGTTTTTGACGCTTTAGTTCCTATTCTGACAGACCTAAAAGAGCAAATAAATCGATATATTGATTTCTATCACTCTCATGTAAGTCATGGATATTTGCCCCCAAATGGATCCTCAGTGAAAAAAATTATCTTGTGTGGAAGAGGATCAAATCTGTTGGGCCTCAAAGAATTTCTTTCACAAGAACTAAAACTACCTGTAGAGTTAGGCAATCCTTTGGTAAATCTTGCTTTAACCATCAAAGAATCTCCAATTCCAAAGAAAGATCTTTTGGGATATACAGTTGCCATAGGTTTAGCAAAAAGAGCAATTGAAAACCAAGAGTATGATTAACCTTTTACCACCACAAGCAAAAAGAGAACTATATTGGAGAAGACAACTAAAAATAGTAGTTATCATTGAGATTTTAGTTATCTTCTGCCTACTTGTTTTATGGTTAGCCTTTTTAGCCCTAAAGGTTAATATTATGACACAAAAAGAAGTGGTTAAGACAACAGCAAAATTAGAAGAACCAAAAATAAAGCAGATTAGTGCCATCAAAGAAGAAATTAATACCATCAATAAGACTCTGGAGAAAATAAACCAGATTTATGAAGAACAGATATTAGTTTCAGAGGTTTTAACAAAAATAGCCTCTCTTTTGCCCCAAGACGCTTATCTTGAAAATTTTGTTTTTGAAAGAGAAATTAACGAAGTTCGGATAGTTGGAAAAATACAAACCTTAACAAGTTTAAATCAGTTCAAAGAGTTATTAAAAAATGAACCACGCTTTAGCGATGTTGAACTTTCTATTGGCAGTTATGTACCAACAAAAGAAATAGAATTTCAAGCAAGATTTACTTTAGAAAAATGAAAGAAAAAACAAAAATTATTATCACCATTTTAATATCATTATTTTGTGACCTTCTGATTGTTTTGTTTTTGGTAGCGCCTGCCTTTGGAGCAATAAAGCAAGCCTCTTTTGAGCTTCTTTATTACAAAAAGAAACTTGCTCAAATTAAGGGAGAGGTGGCCAACTTTCAAGATTTTGAAGCCCATCATCAGCTATACTTGCAGAATCTACAAGAGATGAACGCCTTGGTTGAAAATCAACTTTTTATAGATAAAGAGGTTCCTTTAGAATTAGTAAGTTTTTGCCAGGAAGAGGCCTCAAGAGAGAATTTGCAATTCGAGATCACTCCCTTGAGAATTTCTTCTCAAGAAGAGTCTTCTCAAGAAGGAGAAAAACCACCATTCGATTTTCTTATTCTCCGAATTAAACTCGAGGGCAAATTTCCCAATCTTTTAAGGTTTATAAAGAGACTTGAAAGCAGCCAATGGCTAATTCAAATTCAACAAATCAATATCTCAAAACAAGAAGAGACCGTAGAAGCAAATTTACTTATTAGGGCATATGCTAAAGATAGACATTAAAAAGAAAGCTAAAGTCTGTTTTAAAACAATCCCTATATTTTTAGCTAAACGAGCTTTTTATGTTTTTATCTTTTTTGTCTTTTTGGTGATTCTTGTAAGTCTTCTTCTTTTGTATCTCTATCTTTGGAGAGTTGAAAAGAAGGAAATTAAAATTTCACCAAAAGAGGTAGAAATCAACCAGGAGATTTTTGAGAAGTTTTTGGAATACTATAAAACAAAGGAACAGAATTTCAAGAATGCTTTAGAAGAAGAGTACATTGACATATTCTTTAGATAGCCTATAATTTTTCTTTGAAATGCCCCCATAGCTCAAAGTGGATAGAGCGGTGGCCTCCTAAGCCGCAGATCCAGGTTCGACTCCTGGTGGGGGCACAACCTTGTGCACAGCACAAGGAAATCCTAAGCACTAAATCCTAAACAAAAATATAATTGTTTTAGTCATTTGAATTTAGGATTTTGAATTTTGTTTAGGATTTAGAAATTAGGATTTAGAATTTCAAAGCCTATCGGGCCCGTAGCTCAGTTGGCAGAGCACCGGTTCGGCATACCGGAGGTCGAGGGTTCAAATCCCTCCGGGTCCAC
>Ga0164318_10001662_pt1 | contig 20022 bp, 15 predicted proteins | sample GuaBasSedimGuay9_FD_113734 | JGI IMG/M metagenome (GOLD analysis project Ga0164318, IMG submission 113734) | Subseafloor sediment microbial communities from Guaymas Basin, Gulf of California, Mexico - Guay9, Core 4571-4, 0-3 cm | ecosystem: Environmental > Aquatic > Marine > Hydrothermal vents... | reverse complement strand
TCGGTATGAGTCCCTTTGGTATCTGGAAAAGCGGCACTCCTCCCGGCATTGTCGGAACAAGTTCTTACAGCGCTATTTATTGCGACCCAATAGCATGGTTGAACGGACAGTATATCGACTATCTTACGCCTCAATTATACTGGCCCTTTGGCGGCGGACAGGATTATGGCAAACTAATGCCATGGTGGGCAGGCCAAACCCAAAAAAACAACCGTCATCTATATACCGGCAATGCACCTTACCGAATTAGTGATTATCATGATTGGAATGCAGACGAACTTCCCCGCCAGATTCGATTGAACCGAAATACAAATGTCAACCCGGGAAATGTCTACTTCCGAATCAATAACGGTGTTTTAAACAATCCGAAGGGATTTCTGGATTCACTAAAAAATCATTATTACAAATTACCGGCCCTGACACCTCCGATGAGCTGGAACGACAGCATTCCGCCTCTCCGGCCCACCTGGGTATCTGTCGATAATAACAACGGTCAGGTGATTATTCGCTGGGGAAACGATGTCCCAGCCAAATCCGAAGATGGCGCCTATCGATACATTATTTACAAATGGCCGGAAAATATTCTTCCCGACTTCAATAACCCCGAATATATTTACACAATTACAAACCCGCTTGATCCGGACAGCGTTACCGACACTGATTACAACGGCTATATTTACGGGGTCGCTGCGCTCGACAGACTGAATAACGAAAGTCCGGTAATGACGGTAACCGGGTCAAAAATAACAACTACTGATGTTATTCCTTACGACTACTCATTGCATCAGAATTACCCGAATCCCTTTAATCCGGTAACAAACATCTCCTTCCAATTACCAAAGGAGGATTTTGTATCCATTGACATCTATAATCTGCGGGGCGAACGGATCACGCAACTGATCAATGAAATCAAACCGGCCGGAAGACACATCCTTACATGGAATGCGGGACAATTGAATTCCGGCGTATATTTATTTCGAATAAAAACATCCGAATTCAGCGATGTAAAAAAAGCTATTTTACTAAAATAGGATTGTCCGATGAGAGCATTAATCCCTTACGATACAGTCATTGGAAATTCACGGAAGAATAGAGAATAAAACGAAGTAGTCTCAAATGAAGTACAAATTAGTTATCTTTGATTTTGATGGAACCCTAGCCGATTCTTTTCCCTGGTTGACCGGGGTCGTTGATAGGGTTGCCGAAAAATTTCAATTTCCAAAAATACCCAAAAGTGAGCACGGTTTATTACGAAATTACGATGCCAAGAAACTCCTTAAGCACCTCGGTCTGCCTCTATGGAAAGCGCTCATGATCGGCAATCATATGCGGAAGATGATGAATGAAGAAATCCATACAATACCACTTTTTGAGGGAGTTGATCATTTATTAACCAGATTACACGAAAAAAAGGTCGAATTGGCTATCGTCAGCTCAAACTCTACCGAAAATGTGCTTCAGGTAATCGGACAAGAATTGGTCGCAAAGATTACATATTTTGAATGCGGTGTTTCCATTTTTAGTAAGAGTTCAAAACTCCGCAAAGTGCTCTCGAAAAGTGGCATTCCTGCAAAGGAAGTGATTTATATCGGTGATGAAATTCGGGATATCGAAGCCGCCAGACATGTCGGGATATCTTCCGGCGCTGTCGCCTGGGGATATAATACCATCGAATCTCTTTCCGCACGCCATCCCACTGAACTTTTCTACACCGTAAAAGATATTGAAGCGACACTCATCGATTAGGTACCTGCGATTTATCTCGAATAATTAACTTTCCATTGATTTCGTAAAAATATTGTAACAAGACCTGATAACGCTAAAAATCAACATTTTTTTTTGTAAATTACCCCCGTCATTCAGGATTTGTTAAAAGGGAAATATTGAATTGAGAGAGTCGGAAAGAGAAGATGTTATAAGACACGCCTTTGATGCGACTGAAGAGCTTAATCTAAACCGGTCATCATATCGGGATGCTGTTTACGGTTTTTTCTTGAAAATGCTGGAAGAAGACGTTGACAGCGGAGATGTGTCACTGATCCCACCGGAACTCTATCAATCAATCCTGAATGCAAAAATAATCGCTAAATCTCCTGCAGTATTGGCCGGCCTCGATGAAACCATTTTTTTCGGTTCTCATCGCAATTTGCAGATACAATCGGATTTTCAAAACGGCGACCCGGTTTCATCCGGCGATACAATTCTAAATGTCATTGGAAAAGCGGCGGATATTTTGATTCTCGAACGCAGTATGCTTAACATTCTGCAACGTCTCAGCGGCATTGCCACTGTCACAAAATCCTACGTGGATGCCGTTGCCGGAACGAACACCTTTGTCGTTGGAACACGCAAGACAATCTGGGGATTACTGGACAAACGGGCTATTCAGTGCGGTGGCGGCTTAACCCATCGGCTCGGTCTTCACGATGCGGCAATGTTGAAGGAAAATCATCTTTCAATTCTGAGAAAATCCGAAAATCAAAATGCGCTCCGTAAAGCCGTGACGGAGATAATATCCGCCTATCCTTATCTGCGGTTTATAGAAATCGAGGTCAGCGATGATGAAGAATTCCGGGCGATTCTGGACTATGTTAAAGACATCACGGCGCCGTTTCCCTTCGTGATCATGTTTGACCATTTCAAGCCCGATACAATCAGAATGCTTATTGACGAGACCCGTCAGAAAAATTTGTACAACCGCATATTATTTGAGGCGTCAGGTAACATATCTCTGGAAACAATTCGTTCATTCGCAGTAAGTGGTGTGGATGTCATTTCGGTAGGAGCCCTGACCCATTCGGTCCGGAGCGCCGATTTCAGTTTATTAATTGAAAATAATCAATCATGACTGAGCAACCCATCTATTTAGACCACAACGCCAGTACTCCTCTACTCCCGGAAGTCGTGGAATCGATGCTGCCCTATTTGAAAAATCACTTCGGGAATCCTTCGAGTACACATTCCTTCGGGCAGGCAAATAAAAAAGCCGTTGAAGACGCCCGCATAAAAGTTGCCGAACTGATTGGCGCCAATCCCGAAGAAATTATCTTCACCAGTGGCGGTAGCGAATCAAACAATCTGGCTATAAAAGGCGTTGCCGAACAGCATGACGGCGGACACATCATCACCAGTTCCATCGAACATCCGGCGGTGCTGGAAGTATGCCGATATCTGGAAACAAAGGGATATACCGTCACATACCTTGAAGTGGATAAATTCGCACGGGTTGACCCCGAAACTGTCCGGAAATCCCTTCGGCCGGATACAATCCTGATTACCATTATGCTGGCCAATAATGAAGTCGGCACAATCCAACCAATCAGAGCCATAGCCGACATTGCTCATCATAATAACATTGTTGTCCACACGGATGCGGCTCAGGCGGTTGGAAAAATCAGAGTAAATATCCGTGATCTGGGTGTCGATTTGATGTCTGTTGCCGGTCACAAAATGAACGCTCCCAAAGGGATCGGTGCGTTGTATATCAGAAATGGCGTTCATATTTCCCCTCTGATTCATGGCGCCGGTCATGAACACGGAATCCGTCCCGGCACCGAAAACGTTCTTGAAATCGTTGGTCTGGGAAAAGCGGCAGAACTGTTTCGAAAAAACGAAACCGGAATCATTTCTCAACTGAATAAATACGGAAAACAATTCTGGACCGGTCTAAAAAATGCCCTCCCGAATATAGACCTTAACGGTTCACCCGATGAAAAATTACCAAACACTGTTAATATCTATTTTCCCGGCATCGACGCCAACACTCTGCTTGACAATCTGCCGCAGATTGCCGCATCCGCCGGCGCCGCCTGTCATGCCGACAGTGTCGAACCGTCTCACGTTCTCAAGGCCATGGGATTCAGTAATGAACGGATTCTCGGCAGTGTTCGTTTTTCCCTCGGACGCACAAACAGGGAAAGTGAAATTCAGGCGGCCATTGAGCAGATATCCCAGGCGTATAAAGCTCTCACCTCTCATCAATTAAAGGAAATAAAATCCCTCGATTCCGAGACCCCACGGTTAACTCAATACACCCATGGACTCGGTTGCGCCTGCAAAATCAGACCCCGGAATCTGGAAAAAATTCTGCAGAATATTCGGACATTACCGTCGGAATTCACTCAGGTCGGCTTCGAAAGTTTCGATGATGCTGCCGTTTATCGTTTGAATGAAAATCTATCGATTGTTTCTACCGTCGATTTCTTCACGCCCATAGTTGACAACCCAACCGACTTCGGCAGAATTGCCGCCGCAAATTCACTCAGCGATATCTATGCCATGGGAGCCCGCCCACTCTTTGCTCTGAACATTGCCGCCTTTCCCGAAAAACGTCTGCCACTTTCCGTTCTGGAAAATATATTACGCGGCGCCAGGGAAATCACGGAGAAAGCCGGTATTCCGATTATCGGCGGCCACACCATTGAGGACAATGAACCAAAATTCGGTTTGGCGGTAACCGGCAGGATTCATCCGGAACAAATCTGGCATAACAGGGGTGCACTGCCGGGAGATGCCCTGATACTGACCAAGCCGATTGGTCTGGGCATTTTATCGACCGCACTAAAGCGAAATCTACTGGATGAAACCGCAAAACAGAATATTATCGCAATCATGACCGAATTAAATTCAACTGCAGCCGACATCGCCCGCAATTTTGACATTCATGCCTGTACCGATGTAACGGGTTTCGGTCTCCTCGGGCATTTATGGGAAATGCTGAAATCGGATAACATTGCCGCCGAGATTCACTTTTCCAGTGTTCCCATAATCCCGGGAACGGAGCAGATGGCGCGCCGAAACAGCATCCCCGGCGGAACCGATGCCAACCTCGATTTTTTACTTGGTAAGGTTTCCTGGAGCAACCGGGTGACCGAAATCATGAAAATCATTCTCGCGGACGCTCAAACATCAGGGGGACTCTTGTTCGCCGTTCCGGAGACGTCCGCAGACGCTTTTATAGAGAAACTCCGTCAAAGCGGGATTTCGGCGGCTAATCAGATCGGAATCATCATCAAATCTGAAAAACCCGGAATCATTATCGATAATTAATCAATGAATTAATTTGGTTAAGAAAATATGAAAAACCGTTTCCGTAAACAGTACATTAAAATCGCCAGAAAAATGACGCTGGCCGATATACAGGCCGGCGCCGAAGATAATAATCTGACAATGGATGACATCATTTCGGCGGGACGGGTGGATCAGAGCACAAATTTCTTCATGGGTGTTTTTACCCGTCAGGGCATCAAAAATGTCATTGATGCATTCGGACTGACGGAGGCCCTTGCACGGCTGGGTTTATCCGACTTACAGATTACCATAGATACCAGCGACCCCCATACCCACCGCTTATATGTATTTACCGGTGACACCTGTGACAACAATAAAATATGTGAAATGGTGGTAAAAAAAGGGCCTGTGGATATTCAGCGTGATAACCTGCCGAAATTTCCGGACAGAAAACCGAATCTGCTTCAAATCGAATGGTTACTCTTGCAAAATCCCCGAATTTCTTTCGACGAAGTTCGTCCGCAGTTGCCGGGGCAGCAGTACCCGGGGCTCGGCATCGGTGATCGAATGTTGCAGATACTGATCATTATGACCCGTCGGTTAAGGTTGGAGGGTCTGATCAACAAGCCGCGCTATTATCATACGGCATTTATGTTCACCAAGGACTTCGTTTTCACCAACCCCAACAATCAGGCAATTCTGTTTTCCATCAATCGCGATCTACTGACAAAATATCGATTACATACCGTCGCCTGGGCAGCTCACTTTGATTGCATTATCAATCACATGACCGGACAAACCCTGATTTGGGATACCGATTATCTGATTTTGCCTCTCGAAAAATATCTCCTGAAGTATTTCCATTCAAAGGAATATCAAAAAGCCGTCGAAGATAAAATGAAACGCTACAAATTCATCATCGATCTGAATAAATTTCAGAAAATCATGCAAAAAAATAAAATCCCGATTTACGAAAAATTATTCTAACTGAAATGCACTATCATCCCCCTGAAGAACCCTTTTGTCTGCTGCTGGGTAACGGTGATTATCCCGATGAGTCCATCGTAAAAAACATCGGCGCAGCCGCCGATCTCATCATCTCTTGCGATGGCGGTGCAAACTATGCCAAACGGCATGATATTCTCCCCCGGATTATTATCGGCGATCAGGATTCCATCTCTGCTGTAACAACTCGCTATTTTACGGATTTGCACGTGGATATTCTGAGGCGGAAATCTCAGCAGGAAAACGATCTGGAAAAAGCCTTGGACTATCTGTTTGCAAATCATGGATATAAAGTCGTTGTCTTAATCGGTTTTCTCGGAGCAAGAGATGATCACAGTTATGCAACGATGCAAATTGCCGAAAAATATTGTCACAAAAGGATTTTTTATCTGTACTCCAAAACCGCGGAATATATTGCCTTACCGGCCGGCAATCACACTTTGAACCTGTCACCGAATCAGATAATATCGATCTTCCCGTTTCCCGAAGCCAGCAATGTCACCAGCATCGGCCTCAAATGGAATCTGAATTTTGCATCCTTACCCAGAGGCTCGCAGGGCGTCAGTAATATCGTTGAAAATAAAGCTGTTACTATTGCATTTCATTCCGGTAATCTGTTATTGATACTTCCAAATTAACGTGATGACACCTCTTGAAATATCACTTGTTGACCGATCACTAATTGTCATTTATCTCATTATAACTCTGTTTATCGGATTACGAGCATCGAGAAAACAGCGTGGTTCTGATGAAAACTTTCTGCTGGCAGGACGGAGGCTATCATTACCGGCGTTTACGGCGACCCTGGTTTCCACATGGTACGGAGGAATCCTGGGTATCGGAGAATTTACCTACCTGTACGGACTGTTGAACTGGTTTACCCAGGCCTTACCCTATTATCTGTTCGCTGTATTATTTGCATTCCTCATTGCTCCCAAAGTACGGAAGTCTGAACTCTATACCATTCCTGATCAGATTTATAACAATTACGGTAAAACAGCCGGCATAATTGGCAGTATCTTTATATTTTTTCTGGTCTCTCCGGCTTCTTATTTGCTGATGCTCACAATTCTGTTCCGGGCAATTTTCGGAATTCCCTTCTGGATTGCCCTGGTCATTGGTGTGGGCTTTTCAACCGTATATGTATTTTTCGGCGGATTTAAATCTGTCGTTCGGACCGACATATTTCAATTTATCCTGATGTTTGCCGGGTTTTCCTTTACAGTAATCATTCTAATTTCAAAATTCGGAGGAATGACATTTCTGCAAAACCATCTCCCGGTCAACCATCTCAAAATTAACGGAGGTCAAAATCTCCAATATATTTTCGTATGGTTTTTCATTGCTCTGTGGACCTTTGTGGACCCGGGTTTCTACCAGCGCTGCTATGCAGCGAAAACGCCCAATACCGCCAGAAACGGGATTATTTTATCTGTTTTGTTCTGGATATTTTTTGATTTTTTGACCACTACATCGGGATTATATGCCCGCGCCCTGTTCTCAGACATTCCCGGTTTAATGGCTTTTCCGAAACTGGGCGAACAGATTCTTCCCCCGATCATACGTGGACTCTTTTTTATCTCTCTCCTGGCAACCATTATGTCAACGCTTGACTCAAATTCCTTCATTTCAGCCATCACTTTCGGTCGCGACATTGCCTGGCGCAACAATAATAATATCAATATCACCCGCGCTACTCAAGCCGGACTGGGACTCACATTGCTGTTTTCAATTATTCTGTTAATGCTCGTTCCTTCGGTGGTACGGATATGGTACTTAATGGGAACTCTGTTTATACCTTCATTGTTACTGCCATTGATAGCCGTATTTGCACCGATTTTCAAAATATCGGTTAAAGCGACAATTGCGGCTATGATTGCTGCGTTTTCAGGGTCTTCTATCTGGTTATTATTCGGAATCTTACAATCATCGTTAAACAACCCCCTGTTTCCTTTCAATATTCAGCCGTTTTTCATAGGATTAGGCTGTTCATCAGTCATTTATGTTTATCAACACGTCAAGAGTGGATTTAATTCATTTTCCAATCATTAATACTCGAGGGGGCAAATTTTTAAATTTATCATATTGATTTAATGCCTGAATTTAGATAAATTTTCGTGCTTTTTGTAGAAACAGATCACGGGGCGATTAGCTCAGTTGGTCAGAGCGTCCCGTTCACATCGGGAAGGTCATCCGTTCAAATCGGATATCGCCCACAAAGAAGGTAAGGTTTTGAAGGTATCAAGCCAGTTACAAACACATATAAACTTATTAATTGCACCTAATACGGTGCAATTTTCATTTTAATTTTTGCATGGAGGAAGAATGCTCAAAGAATTGGAACAGCTGATAAGTTTACAAAAGATTGATAACAAATTACTGGAAATAAATCAATTAAAAGGTGATTTACCCCAGATTGTCGAAAATCTTGAAAAATCCATTGCCGCTCTTGAGCAGGAGCTTACATCCAATCAGAAACGAAAAAAAGAGGTCACTCTTGAAATTAGCGATCTGGAAGGGCAAATTGACGATAACAAGGAGCACCTTAAACGCTATCAGGATCAATTGTATCTCGTTACATCAAATAAAGAATATGACGCACTGACTTCGGAAATTGACAATGTTCGGCAGAAAATCGACGCGGCAGAATACAAGATTCTTGAGCTGAATGATGAGATTCAAGCGCTGAAAGAATCGATTAAAAGTAAAGAATTAACCCTGGCGGACAAACGCAGCGAAATTAAAGTCCACCGGGAACAGTTGGACAAAATGAATCAAAAAACCAATGAAGCCCACACAAAACTGATGGGTCAACGGGAAAAGATTGTTCAATCGATTCCTTTGCGTTATATTCGTGAATACAATCGCGTCGCCAAAGCGAAAGACGGTGTTGCAATTGTACCTATTCATCAGATATTTGAAGAGAAGACCGATAAAAAAGGAAATATTGAATATCATCCCTCACAGGTATCCTGCGGAGGCTGTCATAAAATCGTGCCGCCGCAGAAAATTGTAGAAATTCGCTCGGGAAAATCCCTGATCCGCTGCGAGTTTTGCGGACGTCTTTTATACTGGGATGATAAGACAAGTGAAATTCGGTCTGATAACGAGGAGGAACTAATCTGAAGTTGGTCAGGCAATCGCTCCGATTCATATCGGGGAGGAAAGTCCGAACTCCGCAGGGCAGGGTGCTCCGTAACGCGGAGACTCCCGGTATCCCGGGAGATGGAAAGTGCCACAGAAACGATACCGTCCCGATGAATATCGGGATAAGGGTGAAATGGTGCGTCCCGCAATTAAGCGGGATTAAAGTAAAAGCGCACCGTCCCGGCCGCGAGGTCGGGAGCCGGGTAAACCCCACCTGGAGCAAGATCAAGCAGGAAATTGGAATGGCCCGTTCCGCTAAATTTCCGGGTAGATCGCTTAATCCCGGCTGTAAAGTCGCGGATAGATAAATGATTGCCATCCCGATGTATCGGGAGACAGAATTCGGCTTATCGGCCAGCTTCAGATCTTTATTCTATTATGAAATTTGATTGGAATATTAAAGAATACAGCGAAAAGAAAGTCCGGCAGATTGCCAGTGAGCTGAATCTGCCTTTCTCGATCGCAGTGGTTCTTTATAATCGCGGTTTTACGAACGTCACGGAAATCAGGCATTTTTTCAATCCCACTCTGGATGATCTGTATGACCCGTTTTTATTGAAAGATATGGATAAAGCCGTTGACCGAATTCAGTCTGCCTTTATGGAAAAGGAAACCGTAATGATCTACGGCGATTATGACGTTGACGGCACAACGGCAACCTCTCTCCTTTACCTTTTTCTGCATGAAATCGGCTTAAATACAATCTACTATATTCCCGATCGCGAAAAAGAGGGATACGGACTTTCCCGTGCGGGAATCGATAATGCCATTCAACACAATGCAAAATTAATCATTACCTGTGATTGCGGAATCAACGCATTCGAAGAAGCCGACTATGCCAAGGCGAATAACATTGATCTGATCGTCACCGATCACCACGAACCGGCAGAAAAACTTCCGGATGCCTTGGCAATTCTCGATCCGAAACGAGAAGATGATTTTTACCCCTTTAAGGAACTTTGCGGAGCCGGAGTTGCTTTTAAATTGCTTCAGGCTTTTTCAATAAAAGATAACATTCCACTGGAAATGCTGTACAGGCATCTCGACATCGTCGCCATCGGAACAGCTGCGGACATTGTCCCGATTCTTGACGAAAACAGAATACTGGTTGCGAAAGGACTGGAATATCTGAACCGGACAAACAAAGTGGGGGTTAATGCCTTACTAAAAGTTTCCGGCTTTTCCAATAAAGTCTTGAATGTGGTCAATATCGTTTTTGGTCTGGCACCGCGAATCAATGCCGCCGGAAGATTGGGTGAAGCAACCCGGGCGGTTAAATTATTAACATCCTTCGACCGCAATGAGGCCAAAGAACTCTCCTCACTCCTCGAATTGGAAAACAGGCAACGCCAAAGTATCGAAAAAGAGACCATTGATCAGGCAATTCTGCAGTTAAATGCAACTCACGATATTTTCAAAGATAAATTATTTGTAATCTCCGGTGAGAACTGGCATCAGGGTGTCATTGGGATCGTGGCATCAAAATTAAAGGAAATCTACAATCGCCCGGTAGTTATGATATCGATCCAAAACGGAACCGGTCGCGGCTCTGCCCGGAGTATTCCCGATTTCGATTTGTATAGCGCTTTTACTGAATGTACCGATCTGTTGGAAAATTACGGCGGACACAAAATGGCCGCCGGATTAACAATTGCCAAGGAGAAAATTCCACAGTTCGAACAACGCATTAAACGGATTGCCAACCGGCAAATCACCGATGAGATGCTGCACCCAAGGCTGTTTATCGATTGTGAAATTGATTTTAATGAAATCAATCAGGAATACCTGAATCAACTAAAGAAAATGGCGCCCTTTGGTCCCGGAAATATGCGACCGATCTTTATGGCCCGAAACCTGTCGATATCCGGAATGCCGCGGATTGTCGGAGAAAATCATTTGAAATTTAAAGCGGCCAAAGATAGAAAGGTCATCAGCGCCATTGGCTGGAAACTTGGCGCTATGTATGAAATGCTGATCAGCAACCGACCATTGGATATGGCATTTGTCATCGAGGAAAATGAATGGAACGGCATTAAAGAAATTCAGCTAAATATCAAAGACATTCACTATTCAGATAGTTCACATTATTAATTTAGAAGAGGTGTAAATGTATCGTAGTAAAATCATCGGTCTGGGCGGACATGTTCCAGAAAATGTCGTAACTAACTTTGATCTCGAAAAACTCATGGATACCAGCAATGAATGGATAGTCGAACGAACCGGAATCCATGAAAGACGTTTTGTTACTCAACCCTGCGGTTCTGCGGAATTAGCCCTGCCGGCATGTCGCGGCGCCATCAAGGACGCCGGAATCAGCAAAGAAGATATCGAGTTGATCATCGTCGCCACAACGACCCCGGAACATCAGGTTCCCGGAACCAGCAGTTATCTGCAGGCTCTGCTCGAATTGGCGCCCGTTCCAACTCTTGATATTCGGGTCCAATGCTCGGGTTTTATTTACGGGCTGTCCATTGCCGACCAATTCATTAAAACCGGGCAGTATAAACATATTCTTGTCGTAGGTGTCGAAGTTCAGTCGGTTGGTCTGAACCTGACAACCGAAGGTCGCGATGTGGCCGTACTGTTCGGAGATGGCGCCGGTGCCGTGATTGTCGGCCGTTCCGACGATGAGAGTGCAATTATGTCAACGCATCTGTTTGCTGATGGTAGACATGCAAACGATTTGTGGGTCGATGCGCCGGTGGGATATCAGTCCCCCCGAATTTCCAAAGAAATGCTGGATGAACACCGCCAGTATCCGAAAATGAACGGTCGTCAGGTATTCAAGAACGCCGTCATCAGATTTCCGGAAGCCGTTATTACCGCGCTGGAAACGAATCATTGGACCCGGGAAGACATCAAACTGGTCATTCCCCATCAAGCCAATCTGCGAATTACCGAGGCGATTGCGAAAAGACTTGAGTTGCCTCTTGAAAAAGTTTATAGTAATATACATAAGTATGGAAACACAACTGCCGCTTCAGTGCCCCTGGCAATGGTTGATGCCCGCAAGGAAGGAAAATTTTCAAGGGGGGATAAGTTGATTTTGGCGGCATTCGGTTCCGGATTCACCTGGGCATCGGCAGCAATTATTTGGTAATAAAGATAAGTGATAGGTTTTGTCTAATCTAAGTTTCATATCAAACAAAGAAAAAGAGGCTCCCGACCCTCAAACTTCCCGCCATAACAAGCGGCTGTCGGTATTGTGGGCCTTTCTGACTATTCTGGTCATTGCACTGCTTTTTCCTAAAAATCGTTACAGTGGTTACAGCTACAAAATCAATGATATTACCCGTTCTGCCGTGATTGCTCCTTTCGATTTCCCAATTCTCAAATCGGAAACCGAACTGGCCAAAGATCGAAATGAAGCGATTCGCCAGGTTCCCTTTGTATTTAAGCTGAATTCCGAAATAAAAGATGCCGAACTGGACAATCTTGAGACATTTTTCACGGCTGTCGGAAAAGTGAAAACAGCCAAAAAGAAATATGAAGACTCAATGCGCCTGTTGGATAGATATCGTTATTCCAAAAAGTTCGATGAAATCCAATCCATGGCTCAAACCGACTCGATATCCTATACCAATCTCTTCACTCAACTTCAGAATGACTATCCTTTCGACAAAAACTCCATTGTCTATAACCAGCTGATTTTTAACTCAGATAATCAAAATGGTGAAATCCTATCCCCCGATAGTTTCTATCCGCAACTCCGCCAGATTCTCAGCGATCTGTATGCCCATCTAATTCTGGATATATCCAAGGACAAAATCATCAGCAGCAGCATCGCAATAATTCGGGACAGTGAAGAATTATTTGAAAACATTGATCAACTGCTCACCCTGGAAGAGGCCTGGACAAACGCTAAGCTGACCCTTCAGGCAAAATATCCCGAGCAAAATTCCAACGTCATCAATACCGGTTATGAAATTATCATCCAGTTTCTTAAGCCAAACCTCATTTACCAGAAAGAGTTAACCGAATCCCGTCAACAGGAAGCGATCAACAAGGTACCCATAAGCAAAGGTATTGTCCTTGAAAATGAAAAGATTGTGGATGCCAACACAAAAATAACACCGGAAATTTATCGCAAACTGGATTCCCTGACAAAAGAGCGTATCCGTCGGGCAAATATTCGAGGCGGACTTCGGAAGAGCCTGCCGGTGATTGGCGATCCGGTTATTTTTCTCGGCCAGATTCTGCTGATCTCCATAATCTCCTTCTTCATGATCACCTTTTTGTTAAGCTACCGACCATCAGTGGCGAAAAATCCTAAAATGGTTTTACTGTTGGGAATAATCTTTATCATTGAATCCGGTTTCACCGCAATATTTGTTCAAAAATTTAACATATCTGAATTTGCCATACCGATTACCATCGCAGCAATGACGATGACAATTTTATTTGACAGTAAAATTGCCTACGTTGGCGCCGCCACAATTACGTTGATTGTCGGCGCTCAACTGCGAGGTAGTCTGGACTTTATTATTACCTCGATTTTTGTTAATTCCTTTGCGATTTATTCCATACGGAAATTGCGCAAACGAAGTCAGGTATTTCAGGCTATCGTTTATATTTTATTAGGATATATCGTTGGAATCGGTGCAAGTGAACTACTGAAATATTCATCCGTCACGGAAATGACTGACAAACTGATCTATGCCGGGCTGAACGCCTTTCTTTCACCCTTCTTTGCCTATGGATTAATCAGCCTGATGGAAGTGATATTTGGCATAACCACCGATCTGACTCTGCTTGAATTGGCCGATTTTAACCACCCTTTATTGAAAGCACTTTCCAAGGAAGCAACCGGCACATTTACTCATTCTGTAACTGTCGGCAATCTGGCTGAAGCGGCCGCCGATGCTGTCGGGGCAAATGCCCTGCTGGCCCGTGTCGGCGCCTATTATCACGATATCGGAAAAATAAGCAAGCCCGAGTACTTTATCGAAAACCAATCCTATGATAGCAACAAACATGATAACCTGGCTCCCAATTTAAGTGCTTTAATCATCATCAACCATATCAAAGAGGGAATCCGGCTGGCCAAAGAATACAAATTGCCTCAAGCGTTGATCGACTTTATCCCCACTCATCACGGGACCACCCGTGTTGAATATTTTTACAATAAAGCCTTAGAACAATCCAATGGTGAAACGACAATTAATGAGAGCGATTTCCGATACCCGGGTCCGAAACCGCACACTAAAGAAACCGGTATCCTCATGATTTGTGAAACCGTTGAAGCCGCCTCGCGGTCTCTCAAAAAACCGACTGTGGCCAACATCGAAAAAATCATCGATTCAATCATCAACAAACGTCTGCAGGAAGGGCAACTGGACGAATGTCCCCTGACATTCGCCGATCTGAATAAAATCAAAGGCGACATAAAATCCAATACAGGGATTATGCCGATTTTAAAAGGAATTCACCACCTCCGTGTCGAATATCCGGGTCAGGACAAGGAAATTCCGACAAAAGCCACCAAACCAAAATCGAGTAAGTCCGGGGCATGATGCCAATTGTAACTATAACAAATACATATCCCGGTTTTACTCTTTTACTTCCCACAACTGAAAAAGTCATCCGGACCATCGCCGAGGGTGAAAAATGCCGGATTGAAAATATCAGCATCATCGTCACCGATGACAAGACATTGAATCAATTGAAAAAAGAGTATTTCCGTGACGATGTTTTAACTGACACAATCAGTTTCAACTTTAATGAGACAGGTCAGGCTGTGGATGGTGAAATATATATCAGTGTCGATCGGATTCGGGAAAATGCCAATAAGTATCACACAAGTTTCCGAACCGAGCTTGCCCTGGTCATTATCCACGGTGTTCTGCATCTGATGGGATACGAAGATTCCTCACTCCCGTTGAAACAACAGATGGATAACCTTCAGCAACACTATCTGAATATTGTTCCATTGAAAATGCTTTACAGAAAGGCTGCCCAAAGACCAAAATGATGTCCCGAAATAATCAAGTAATAGAACAGTTCAAAAGGTTGATCAGCATCGTCAAAACGCTCCGCAGTCCGTCGGGATGTGAATGGGATCGTGCGCAGGATTCCGAATCTCTTTCACCCTACTTTCTTGAAGAAGCCTATGAAGTCATCGAGGCTATTCACGAAAACGACCGGGATAAACTTATGGAAGAACTTGGTGATTTGATGCTGCATATCGTTTTTCAGGGCGATCTTGCAGAGGAAAATAGTCAGTTTACGCTGGCCGATTCGCTGAAAAACATTTGCGATAAGTTGGAAAGACGCCATCCGCATGTATTCGGTGATACCAGGGTTGAATCCGTAAGCGATATCAAGCATAACTGGGAAGAGATCAAATTGAAGGAAGGGCGTAAATCGCTTATGGAGGGTCTCCCAAAAACCCTCCCCGCCCTGCTGCTTGCCCGACGCATCCAGGAGCGCGCTTCACAGGTTGGTTTTGATTGGGATAAAATCGATTCTGTCTGGGATAAGGTCCATGAAGAACTCGACGAACTCAAAGAAGCGATTCAACATTCAGACAAAGATACAATTACAATGGAATTCGGTGATCTGCTCTTTTCGCTGGTCAATCTTTCCCGTTTTCTCGATATAAATCCTGAACAGGCTTTGAAAGCCACATCTTCAAAATTTGTTCAGCGGTTTCAGTACATCGAAGACCGGCTGCGGGCCAAAAAGCAAAGTTTACAAAACGCTTCGCTGGAAGAAATGGATACTCTCTGGAACGAAATCCGCCACGCAGAAAAGTCATCCGATCCGCTCTGATTCATTAAAAAACCCTAAAAATCACTTGAACATTTTACAACGAACTGATATATTGACTTAGTGAGTTCTTTAAAAATTTATCCTGCAATGGCATATCCTATATTTTTAGAACCAACACTATAAATATGGGAGCTGGACTTCGGGCGTGGAAAGCATGCCTCCTCGTCGAGGAAACTTGAGCCGTCCGAGAGGTGCCCACCGTGATTACCACGGTTCTAAAAACGTACTGCCATTGCAGGATATTTGCATCTACGCTGGTTACGAGCGAGTCAAAATCACCGTCGGGATTTGACCGACATCTTTCTGCAGTTCATCGAACTTGTCAGAAGTTATTTCAAATTCAACAGATATCTGATCCGGTGAGAAATTCGGATGAACCGAATCGCAATACTTCCTCAGAACACGCAATACATCAGAATATGAATGGGGCTTCGCAGTAATTTTCAATTGCAGTTTCGGGATATGTTTTACTCTACCCGCCATCGCGAGTGTTTCAGCCGCCACACCGCTATAGGCCCTGATTAATCCGCCAATACCCAGTTTTGTTCCCCCGAAATACCGGATGACGACACATAGAATATTCGTCAAATCGTACCTCTCGATAACAGATAATATCGGCGGACCGGCGGAACCGTGCGGTTCTCCGGCATCGGAGCTATATCCCAGTGATTCGCCGTTCCGATCAATCCGGCATGCCCAACAGACATGACTGGCTTTTTTATGCTCAGACTCGATATTCCTAACAATATCCTGAGCCTCTTCTCTTGAATAAACGGTATAAGCCCGGCCGATAAATTTCGAACCTTTGATTTTCTGAATTGCTTCAGCAGTCTGTTTTATCTGATAGGCCATTGCAGAATTAATTCAGAAGAGTAAACTTTTTGATCATGCGGTCACTATCGGCCCTGATCTGTAATAAATAAATCCCTGAGCTCAAATTGCGGCTGCGGAATACATCTTCGGTAAAACTGAATGTATGAATTCCCGGTTCCAATGATGAGGCATCAATCGTATAATCATATACCCGCTGCCCGAGAATGTTGAATATCCGGAAGTTCAATTCACTGATAAATTTGCCGATTTGTAATTCAACATATAGTGGACTCTGCTCCTGTATAATATAAGGATTAGCATATATTTTCAGAATCTTTGATGGCGTCGTTTCGGTCGATTGAAACGCCATATCCACCGCAATGGTATCATTTATTTCCGGATTTGTCAGAAACACAACCAGCTGTTCTTCCTTTCGCACTTCACCAACAAATACATCCTGCTGTGTATCAAAATTTCGATAAAAATAATCCGAGCCCTGCCTGTCAATAATATAGCTTCCGATCAGCGAACCATCATCGTCCGGGTCCACATTCATATTCAGAAATTGATCGGAAGTAAAGGAAACGGCAAAAGGCTGGGTGGCAAAAGGCCTGATTTCACTCGAAGGTATCGATAAAGATTGATTAAACTGATACTGAGTAACCGACATCATGGGAAATTGAGCGGCGTCCGGACAAACGGCATAGGATTCATCGTATCGGTTTCCGGTAAAATAACAGGCGTTGACATAGTTATTATATTGATTTGCCAGACTCCCGTTGTATTCATCAAGGACATTTATAAGTGCCTGAAATGCATACCGGCTCTTGATATTTTCCCAGACTTTTCTGAGCAGATCATTGTCATAAGTATTTTCAAGAAAGTAGATAAATGGCCCCAGCGCATAGGCATAACTGTTATAATCCCAGATACTTTTCCCCGGATTATAGAAAAACCCGCCCAAATATTGAATGTAATCGTTGACCCGGGGGTAAGCCCGTTCTTCAAACCAGGTCGAAGACCATTCCAGAAAATATTCATCACCGCCACTCGACGGTAGCCCATTATTCGGGAACCAATTATATCCCAGCTGTACAACATGAAAATATTCGTGGGCAATTGTCACCCGCAATCCGTCGAGCCCCTTGGTACCGTATCCGGTTTCCTTATAATCGTTGTCAATCTCCATATAGGCAGTATAATCATACCGACGGCTGGTTGACGATACTTCGGACTCGGGATAGGTATACGCATACGAATATCCCGCAAAATTCAGAATATAGATATCCGTTTCCGGGCCTTCAATATTATCCTGAGGCGGCGGATCATAATTCAGGGTATCCATCAATAGCCGATACACATATTCTGCAGCTCTGGCGGCTTCATAAATATAATCGGGAATGCCTTCCCCATTTGTACAGGTGGTATCCACCGCATAATAGCCACTTGTCGTATAGTGAAATTTGAAATTCCCGTCACTCGTAATATAGGATTCCGGTAATGACGACGGTCGGCTGTACTGCGCTTTCCCAAGGATGCGCCGGCGTTCATCCGGATGAATCAACAGCGATTTAATTGCCAGGGGTTTTGAAGACTGAGTTGCTTTTGATTCATGCTGACGGTCAGAATTACCGAGATAACGCATGACTGCGGAAAATGAGTCTTCGGCCCGCAGCATGATTAACGGTGCTAAAATAAACACAATAATTAGCAAAAGTTTGTTCATTATATCATTTTTGGCGAAAAAGCAGCGTCACCGGAACACCGGTAAAGCCAAATTTTTCGCGTAATTTATTTTCGAGAAAACGCCGGTAGCCCTCTTTCACATTTTTGGGATCGTTACAAAAAAATAAAAATACCGGTGGGTCTGCCTTGACCTGAGTAACATATTTAATCTGAATGTATTTTCCGGCGATAGCCGGCGGCGGATTGCGGTCAATCACCTGCTGAAAATATTTGTTCAGGCGGTTTGTTGAGATTCGTTCCATAGCGGCTTGATGAACTTTTTTCGCTGTTTCCAGAATCTGGCCGATCCGCTGTTTGGTCATTGCCGAGACGAAAATGATGGGATAAAACGCCAAATCCGGAAAACGGAAAATAATGTCATCCCGGTAGTGTCTTAGAGTATTCGAATCTTTCGCAATCAGGTCCCATTTATTGACCGCAATAATCAACCCCTTTTTCCTGTCCAGAATCGAACGCGTGATACTGGCATCCTGACGGTCGAATCCTTTCGTAGCATCCACCACCAGAACGGCTACATTACAACGGTTAATGGCACCATCCGTTCGGACATTACTGTAAAATTCAATATGATCTTTAACATTTTTTTTCTTACGGAGCCCAGCCGTATCGATCAGAGTTATCGGCTCGCCATAATACTTTACTTCAGAATCGATGGAATCCCGTGTCGTACCGGGAATTTCCGTTACAATCAGCTGCTCAACCCCCATGATTGCATTCACAATGGAAGATTTTCCGGCATTGGGCATCCCCACAATTGCTAAACGCAGGTGGTCGGGTTTCTCCTGTTCTTCCGGAGCATCATGGGGTAATTTTTCAAGAATCAGGTCAAGCAGGTCTCCGATCCGACGTCCACTCTGAGCCGAAATCGGAAATACATCCTCAAACCCCAATTTATAGAATTCAAAACGATCATATTCCCGTTTAGCATTGTCGCATTTGTTCGCAACCAGGATAACAGGTTTTTCTACAGTTCTGAGCATTCCGCTGATATGCTCATCCATAGGTAATATCTGAGTCGTAACATCAACAAGGAACAGTATCAGATCCGCTTCCGCAATCGCCAACTCCACCTGTTTGCGTATAGCGCTTTCCATGGTATCATGGCTTTCGGGGACATATCCGCCCGTATCGATCAAGCGGAATTGCCGACCGGCCCAGTTCACGGTTTCATAAACACGATCACGGGTAACCCCGGCCTGGGGATGAATAATTGATTTGCGTTTCTGTGCAATTCGGTTAAAGAGCGTCGACTTACCCACATTGGGGCGTCCGATAATCGCTACAACAGGTTCATTCTTCAAATTGATTCACCATTTCTTCCATATCATAAAAACCAACTTTCACCGGAACACCAATCGCCTCGGCGATCTCATCGGGTGTTACGTCATCCAACAAAAGACCATTATCATTAATACAATTCGGTGGTAAAAAGATACAATTATAATCCGAATTTTTCGGAAACTGATCAATAATATCCCTGCCGGTTATTAATCCCGAGACCGTCACCGACGTACCAAAGAAGTTATTCTC
>Ga0164318_10001661_pt1 | contig 20023 bp, 12 predicted proteins | sample GuaBasSedimGuay9_FD_113734 | JGI IMG/M metagenome (GOLD analysis project Ga0164318, IMG submission 113734) | Subseafloor sediment microbial communities from Guaymas Basin, Gulf of California, Mexico - Guay9, Core 4571-4, 0-3 cm | ecosystem: Environmental > Aquatic > Marine > Hydrothermal vents... | reverse complement strand
TTTGGTTAGCAACCTTCTCGACAAACTCAACAGTTTTAAACTCCGTGCCATCGAAAGCAATAAACGATTTAACCGATTCCACCAATGTTTTAAAGGTAAATTTATTTCCCGAATAAGAGGCCGATACTTTTTTAGCATCCACCGGATCGGTGATATCCCAAATGGTAAGATTGTTGCTTCCCTGCAACCCGTATTGAGCCGTGGTACCATCGGTAAAAATATTCCGAAACATCATTTGAGTCCCACTCATTATTAAACTTCGGTGTACATTAAACTCCAAATAATCCAAATATCCGGTGGAGCTGTTGGATGTTCGTTGATACTGAACTTCGATGTTCAGGTTATCATCTTTTGCCAGAAAAGTTTTACTTCCTGTTCCAGGCTGTCCAAAACTATATCCGTTTCCGGGGGTGGCCGAAACCGGAATAGAAGTAATAGGAACATTGTTATCCAAAATTTTAAAGCTGGTTGAGGTGGGTGAAAATGCCGCGAAACTACCTCTGAAATAAGCCGGTTCGGTGGTAATAAGGTTGGGAAACGAAAACTGAAACGACTGATCGGTATTAAAGTCGAACACCTCTCCAACCCACAGCCGGCCAGTAGAGGCAATATTTTTTTCATCCAACTCATGCACCGCATAATCGATAAAGGAGTTAACAGTAACATCGGCATTGGCAACAGGGGTTTCTTCTTCCGTTATTCGCTTGGCCGGCCGATTGAGTACCGTGATAAAATAGTAAGCATAATCGTCGTAAATATTATTCTGATGCCTGAACGTGTTGGTAATTTTATCGTGCACCCATTTAACAGATCCCTGCGCGTAAAACAATAAATAATCGCCAGGGTTAAATTGGTTATCTTCTTCACCCACCAGCCTGATTGGGTTTTCAACCAGGTCATCGTATCTGAACAAATCGTTTTGCTCGGGAAGCAGTCCGCCACCATTTCCATAAACGGCAATATTTTTCGGGTTTACCGAAACATCAAATCCCATTTGACTTAACTCGTTGTAGGTAATCTTATAAATTCCGCTTTCGGTCACTTTCACTTTTATCCAGTTTCCGGCTGACAATACTGAGTTGGAAGCATAGCTGCGGGAGGTCATGGAAGAGGAAGTTTCCTGTACATCCTCTGTATTAATAATGATGGTGAACGAGAGCAACTTTTCGTACCGGTTTAATTTGGGGTTAAATCTTACAGGAACAACCTTAACAACAGCAAACGCCTGCCCGCGGGAAATACCTTTTCCAACTTCAACATTAAAGGAAGTATCAATTTCTGAAGTTGGCAGCAAGTTCCTTTCTGCTTCCGATAATTTACCGGTAACAAGGGTGTTGATGGAGGCACTAAGCGAAACATCAGATGAATGGATAGGATATTGTTTACGAAAAAAAGGTACGGGACTTTGATTATTATAAAAGGCTCCGGCAAAGCGTAATCTGTCGAATACGTAATTCTCATCAATGGTAATATGCTGGATAGATTGCCATTGAAGTTGTTCATCAAAACGATAATTAATGGTCTGAGCCAACAGGACAAACGGAGCAATAGCAACAAAAAGCAAGATAAAAAAGCGAACTCGGTGCAACATATTTAAGATATTAATGGTCAAATGAAACGACACTAACAATAAAACGAAAAATAAACAGTTTTATTACTAACGGGTATAAGACCAATTTATTATCAGCTTAGTTGTTTGTCAAGTAAGTAAAAAACTTATTTTTGTGCAGCCTTTTAAGAAAAAAGATTGTATAATTGTAGGTTCAAAACCAAAAACCAAATTTTAAAGTGTTAATGTATAAATATTTACGATTTATTTCCATTTTTACATTTGTTTTAGTTTTATGGGGTACCGGCCGGGCACAAGACGCTGAGTTTTCGCAGTTTTATGCCAACCCATTGTATCTCAATCCTGCTTTGGCCGGCGCTACCGAGTGTGGCAGATTAAACTTGAACTATCGTAATCAATGGCCATCGCTTGGTAATGCCTACGTAACGTATAGCGTTAGTTACGACCAAAATATCCCCTCAATCAATAGTGGGTTTGGCATCGTTTTAATGAGTGACCGACAGGGTGATGGTGCTTTAACACGGAGTAATGCTTCGCTATTTTACTCCTACAAGCTAAAAGTCAGCGACCCTATTGTTATCAGCTTTGGCGTTGAAGGGTCGTTTTATCAGGAACACCTTCAATGGGAAAAATTAACTTTTGCCAGCGATATTGACCCCACCACCGGAAATATTAACCCCAACTCACAGGAAACACCCCCATCGAAAACATCGGTTACCACCCCCGACTTTTCGGCAGGCTTAGTTATGAACTATTACGATCAGTGGTTTGCCGGTGTGGCAGTTAACCATTTAACCCAGCCCGACCTTTCATTTTACGGCAATACTACCAGCCCGATGCCCATGAAGTTTACCGTTCATGGCGGAGTAAATGTTAATCTTTCGAACGGAATGTTAGGGAATTTTAGGCAAAATGACTATTTATTACAAGTTAATTTACTTTATTTGCAACAGGAAAAATTTAACCAGCTCAACGCGGGCATGTACCTTAATAAATATCCCTTTGTTGTTGGTGCATGGTTCAGGCATAACTTTACCAATCCTGACGCGGCTATCGTGCTGGTAGGCTTAACTTGGAATCACATGCGGTTTGGATACAGTTACGACTTTACCGTATCAAAAATCGGTGGAAGTTCAGGAGGAGCTCATGAAGTTACTTTTTCATGGGATTTTTGTATTTATAAAGGACAAAAAAGAAGAACTATCAGGGCAATAAAAGCGCCCATGTTTTAGTTATTAAGAATTAGAAAAACAATTAAATTGGTTTAAGATGTTAGATGTCAAAAAGCTATTGCTATTATTCGTTGGATTTGCAGGTATTGCATTTTTACTGTCATCGTGTAAAAGCAATGAACGGTCGCGCACCACGGGAATGGAATACAACAATCCGCAAAATGGCGGATTTGAGGTGCCAAAAACCACCCAGCAAATTACCGGCCCCGGTCTTCAGTTAATCGAAGGGGGAACTTTTGTGATGGGAGCCACCGAGGAGAATCCTTTTTACGAGTACAACAACATGCCACGCAGAGTTACCGTGGGTAGTTTCTATATTGATCAGGCAGAAGTCAGCAACCTCGATTATCAAGAGTACATTTACTGGCTAAACCGTGTTTATGGCGAAAACTACCCTGCTGTAGTACATAATGCTCTTCCCGACACCTTGGTATGGCTCGAGAAACTTTCATACAACGAACCATTGGTGGAAACCTATTTTCGTCATCCCTCTTACAGAGATTATCCCGTTGTTGGTGTTAACTGGGTTCAGGCCAACGACTACGCAAAATGGCGCTCCGACCGTGTTAATGAACAACTGTTGATTGATGCCGGCATCCTCGATTATGATCCCGATCAAAAAGATGATAACAACTTTAACACCGAGGCATACCTCGCCGGTCAATATGCAGGATACGTTAAAGAAGGTAAAGAAGACTTAAGTCAGGATGGTACCGGAACACGTCAGGTACGTTTTGAAGATGGTATTTTACTTCCTGATTACCGCCTACCCACCGAGGCAGAATGGGAATACGCTGCCTACGGACTTATCGGAAACACCCTCTACAACCGGGTTGTTGAAAGAAAAACTTATCCTTGGAATGGCGAAGCCGTTCGTACCGATGATTCAAAATATTACGGCAGCTTTGTCGCCAACTTTAAAAGAGGTAGTGGCGACTACATGGGTGTAGCCGGCGACTTGAACGATGCTGCTGCACTACCTGCTCCCGTATTTTCATACTGGCCCAACGATTACGGCCTCTACAATATGGCCGGTAACGTGAGTGAATGGACCATGGATGTTTATCGTCCGCTTTCTCACCAGGATGTATCCGACTTTAACCCCTTTAGAGGAAATGTAGTAAAAGTTATTAAAACAGATATGGATGGCCATGTTGCCCCTAAAGATTCATTGGGTCGTATTGAATATGTAGAAATTGGCGAGGATAAAATAGCTAACAGAGACAACTTCCGCAAAGCCAATAACATCAACTACAAAGATGGTGACTATCAATCAAGCATTGAAATTGGTTCTGACTGGACGATGGGTCCTGACAACGAAAACACAACAGGCAATATGTACGAATATGGCAAAACCAGCTTAATTACCGATAAATCAAGAGTGGTTAAAGGCGGCTCGTGGAAAGATGGTGTTTATTACCTGAGTCCCGGTGTACGTCGCTTTATGGATGAAGACAAATCATCGGCAACTGTTGGCTTCCGTTGTGCCATGAATAGAGTGGGTAGCCCTGCCGGAAACGGAAAATAAAAAAACTTACTTATCTTTACCCCGGTTTGCATTTGCTTTCCGGGGTTTTTTATATATGAACTTCATCAAAACACTATACAACGTTTTTCTCAATGCTTCGGGTATTGCCACCGACAGCAGGGAAACGGTGAAGAACACAATCTTTTTCGCCCTGTCGGGCGAAAATTTCAACGGCAACCGTTTTGCCGAAACAGCCCTTACCAAAGGTGCCATACTTGCTGTGATTGATGACCCTGCTTATCAAAAAGATGAACGCTACTTTTTAGTGGACAACACGCTGGAAATACTGCAACAGTTGGCGTTATTTCACCGTAAACAATTCAACATTCCTGTAATTGGCATTACCGGTACCAACGGAAAAACCACTACCAAAGAACTGACAACCGCCGTATTACAAACAACTTTCAATACCATTGCAACCAAAGGAAATTTAAATAACCACATCGGCGTTCCGCTTACCCTTTTGCGCATTCATACTAACACCGAAATTGCCATAGTTGAAATGGGTGCCAATCACCCGGGTGAAATTGATTTTTTATGCAATCTGGCTCTTCCAACCCATGGGATTATCACTAATATTGGCAAAGCCCATCTGGAAGGATTTGGTAACTTTGAAGGGGTAAAAAAAACCAAAAGCGAGTTATATAATTTTCTGGAACAAAATGATGGAACTGCATTTGTAAATAGCGACGATACCCTGTTGACCGACCTCTCAAAAAAGCTAAACCACTATACCTACGGAACATCAAAAGGAGATGTTAAAGGAGAAATACGCTGCCACAAGCCCTTTTTAACAATTAATATTGACCTGGGTAAGAAAACTATTTCAGTCGCCAGCCAACTGTATGGAAGTTACAACTTTCCGAATATGCTGGCAGCGGCAGCCATAGGAAATTACTTTAAGGTGCCGGATTATGCCATTCAAAGTGCACTTGAAAACTATCTACCCGCCAACAACCGGTCGCAACAGGTAACCACAAGCCATAACCATCTTATTTTAGATGCTTATAATGCCAACCCTGTAAGTATAGCCAATGCCATCAACAGTTTCAAAGAGGCAGGTTTTGAAAATGAGTGTCTGATTTTGGGTGATATGTTCGAATTGGGCATGAGTGCTGCCGAAGAACATCAAAAAGTAGTTGACCTGCTACTCAGTAATAGTTTTCGTTATGTTTTCCTCGTTGGAGAACATTTCGCCAAAACAACCCATCCTTTTACCCACTTTGACACCACCCAAAAAGCTGTGGAGTTCTTTTCTTTAAACCCCCTCAAGGGAAAAACCATACTCCTTAAAGGCTCACGAGGCATGCATCTTGAAACCCTGATTGAACTATTATGAAAACATGGAAAGTCATAGGGTTGATGTCGGGAAGCTCAATAGATGGGCTAGATATGGCTTATGTAGAATTCAGAAAAGAGCAAAACCGGTGGCAGTATGACCTGCTCGTTGGCGAAACAGTTGAATATTCCGAAAAGTGGTTACAAACCTTACAAAACATACGAAGTTTTAGCAGCGATGAATTAAAAACGCTCCACGTCCGATTTGGAACGTTAATGGGCGAACAAGTCAGGCAATTCATCAAAAAACACCATCTAAAACCTGACTTAATTGCATCGCACGGGCACACGGTATTTCACAATCCTGCCAAAGGTTATACCTTTCAGTTGGGCGATGGGCAAGCAATAGCAAATACCACACGGCTTACCACAGTTGCCGATTTCAGAATAAAGGATATTACCCTGGGCGGACAGGGTGCACCACTGGTTCCGATTGGTGACGAACTCCTTTTTGATGAATATAAAGCCTGTATTAATTTAGGGGGAATCGCCAATATATCGTTTAAACACAATCAACAAAGAGTAGCCTTTGATGTCTGCCCGGCCAACCAATTACTTAATTTCCTGTCTAATAAAAAAGGGTTCGACTACGACAAAGACGGGAATCTTGCTTCGCGAGGAGTACTGATGGAGCCGCTGTACCAAAAATTATCAGAAGACCCATTTTATCTAAAGCCATTTCCTAAATCGTTGAGCAACGAGTACATTGCTGAACATTTTATCCCGATAATAGATGCTGCATCAGGAACTGTTGAAGATAAATTACACACGGTTATCCTTCATATTGCCGACCAACTGCACAAGGCCATAACATTTCTACAAAAAAGAGATGATATTTATAGTGCTCCGGTAGTGCATCGAGAGCTCAGAACCATAAAAGGAGAATTACTGGTTACCGGAGGAGGTGCCCGAAACCGGTTTCTGATTTCAGAACTTGACGACCTTACCACCTACCGGATAACAGTTCCTTCACCTCTTTTAATCGACTACAAAGAGGCGTTGGTGTTTGCCCTGATGGGCGTATTGAAAATAAACGGTGAAATAAACTGTCTCGCCTCTGCCACGGGCGCCAGCAAAGACAGTAGTGGAGGCGTTATTCACTTACCTTAACACCACTTTTTAAAATAAACTTATCGTAAAGTACCAGCCCCACGATGGTTACAATACCAATAGCGCTAAAAAGAATCCATATCTTTTCAGGATTATAAGTATTCCATAAATAACGGGTTAACTCCGATGAATTCATTCCCATTAATTCTTCAGCCCGTTTAACATAATCGTTTTGGGTAAAGGTATCTGATATTTGCGGTATCGAAAGCCCCCTGGAAGCCACTTCCAATTTAAGCAGCGCGATTTTATCAGACCAAGCTTGATAAACATCTCCTGAAAGAAAGCCGGTAATATAGTTTCCAGCCGCCACGGGCAAAAAGGAAGTTCCCATGTATAACGCTTCTTTATTACGAGGGGCAATTTTACCAATATACTCGGTAAATTTAGGAGAAGAAGCCATCTCGCCAAGCGCGAAAATGAATATTCCCACGACAACGAATATTCCATTATGCTGACTAAAGGCAAGACCTATCCCTATTGCGTTAACAAGTATCCCTGTAATAATTCCATTGATAGGCCGCAGCTTCATCACAAGCGCCGAAACCAAAATCTGGAAGAAAATAATAGACCCGGCATCAAGTGTTATCATCATTTCAGGAGCAATGGTACCCTTAGGAGTACCAATAGCCGCTGCCAATCCCGGCGAAAGAGAAGCAATGGCATTGTAAACAAAAGTGGTATCTACCCACTGGTCAATAAAGTTTGGAAGTGTGTAAAACAGTTGGTTGAACATAGTCCAGAAACCAACCATAATAATAAGAAACAACAATAGTTTCATATCCTTTAAGGCAGTCCAGATATTAACAAACGATTTTTTTATTGCCACTCCCAATGCGTCTGTTGTTTTCTCCCTGTAAGGCTCTTTATAGAAAAGAATAACTAAAACCAGGTTTACCAGAATAGCAGATGCGGCCATAAAAAAAACAATTCTCCAGCCGTAAGCCTCTCTAAGTTTCGAAGAGAAAACAGGACCAATAAAACCCCCTATATTAACAATCATATAAAACAACCCAAACCCTATGGACGAATTTCCGTCATCCGTTGTTTTGGCAATGGTGGCCGAAACGATAGGCTTAAAAAGCGCTGCCCCGAGAGCAACCAGTAAAAACGCTGCAAAAACTGCAAAATAGCTGGTTACAAATCCCATGAATAAGTATGAGGAAGAAAGAATAATAAAAGCAATAATCAACACCTTTTTATAACCAACTTTGTCAGCAATGGCACCTGTGATTAGGGGAAGCAAGTACAAAATTCCGGTAACGGTACCCATAATATTACCTTTTTGAATTTGGGTAAACCCCAATGCTCCTTCATCAGTTGACTTTGTAAGATAGAGTGCCAATACGGCAAAAAGACCATACCACGCCCATCTTTCAAATAATTCCAGTGTATTTGCAACCCAAAATGTTTTTGGAAACGATTTAAAAACCTTACCAATTTTACTCATAATAACCAGTTTTAATTACCCCTTAAATCGGAAGCGCAAATATATAAATAATGTTGCAGCTTCAAACCCAACGAATCACTACCGATAATTTCGTGTAGCTGATGACTGTTTGAAAAGGAGCCCCCTGCTTTTTGCCGTGCGTTAATAATCTTTTTGGTTAACTGATAGTTGCAGTATGGGTGATGCAACAGCTGCTTAAACCCAATCTGATTAATACAAAGCTTTTGCATTCGGGAAGCGTCAACAACAACGTACTTTTTAATTTGATTAAAGTAATTTGATTTCATACCATACACTTCCAAAAGCTGTTTTTTATCATAAAAGCCTCCCAGTTTTGTTCGATAGGCAACCACACGTTTTCCCAGCCAAAAAGGAAGGTTAAGATTATTTTTTAACCGGATGGTGTCGGCGCTGTTAATTTCTGTAACGATCAGGGCAAAGCGGTGATATTTTCTATTTCTGATAATCTCGTCTCCCTTTGTTGAAAACATAGGCTTTATGGTAATATAAGGCGCCAAAACTCTGTATTCGGCTTCCGAGACAGAGTACAACTTTTTCAAATCTTTTTTCGAATAAAATTTACCTCCTTTGGCCTCGTAATTTTTTATAACATCAATTTGACGGTTTGTTAAACCCAGTTTTTGCCAAAGCTCCCTCGGCAGCTTATTCGGATCGAATGGAAAAGGATGAAGGCGCTCTTTTGCCAATGCCTCCGACAGCTGTCCCGAACTTTGAATTTTCTCGATCTGCAACGAATCACGGAGTATCGTCTGCTCCCTTTGAAAAGCTTCTATTTGAGTAATGATTTTAGCATTATTATAAATTGGAGGATTCACCAACAGTGGGAGGGTAAAGTACAATATGGTAAAAACCAGAATCAGCGAAACAAGCACAATAATACCGTGCTGTTCTGCTTTACTGAGACTAAAAAAATCGCGGGTTAATTGTGTTAATTTGTGAAATAGCCTATTAGTTTTCATCGAGTATAAAATTACACAAAATTTTACTGTTTTTGATAAACAGGGCAAAAAAGTTACTTTTCGTAAATAAATCGCAAATCTAAAATCTCCAATCTGACATCTTAAATCAGCCCCTCCTTGATCTATCTCATGGTTTGCAACCGTGAGCGATGGTTAATCCATAACACAACCACTACCTATCCAACTCCAGATTCAGCTGGTCTTTAAGCTGTTTAATGCCGGGATATTTTTGAGCCATGGCTTCAAACTTTTCACGATCGGTTAAAACAACCTTACGCTCTTTTTTGCCAGGTAAAATCGGCTCGATGGTAATTTGATTGTTATTAAGCTCTCTTTTTAAAAACTCCAGCAAAGCCGCCATATTCAAAACATCCTTGGCAATAATCATGTTATCAACTTTCATCCTGATTTTAAACTGCTCTGCCAATTCGGGCTTGTACTTTTCAATGGCTGATCCAAACGTTGGCGATTTAGCCTTGTACCCAGTAGCAAATCGACGCCATACTTCTTCCAGCTGTTCCTGGTCAAATTCGGTTACGATAACTGGTTCGGGAGAGTCAGTTTTTGTATTTTCCTTTTTTAAGGCATCCAGTGTTGATTTGATAGAGACATTTGAAATATTTCGCTCACCGTTGCTGTTTTGAGATTTTTTTATCGGTGTAGGAGCAGGCTTTTTAACTTCAACCTTGGGCGCTTCCCTGTTATCAACCACCGGCTTCGATAACGGATCAGGTTTAGTCTCCTCTTTATTAGCCTCCGGCGATTGGTATGTTGCTTTTGGTTCGGCTACCTCCGTGTTTGATATCGGCTTAGTATTTTTTGCGCCATCGGTAACCGTGGGCGTTTTTTGATTGGTTGCCTGTGGTTGTGATGGCTGAGCCACCGGTGTCGCTTGCTGTTCCGGTGTCCATTGCATGGATGAAAGCTGTATGAGCACAATTTCGACATGCAGCTTTTTATGATTGCTGGCTTTATAGCTCAAATCACATTTGTTGGCCAAATCCAGCGCTTTTAAAATAAATCCCGGCGTACAGCGTGTTGATTGGTCGCGATATTTCTCTTTAAGCGCCGGCCCCACCTCTAATAATTTTAATGTTGCCACATCTTTAACCACCAACAAGTGTCTTAAATGTTCGCTTAAGCCGGAAATAAAATGCTGCCCGTCAAAACCATTTTCCAAAATTTCATGAAAAGTAAGCAGCAGATTGGACGTATCACCATTTAATATATAATCTACAATTTTAAAATAATACTCGTAATCGAGGATGTTCAGATTTTCAATAACATCTTTATAGGTGATGTTGTTGCCACTGAAGCTCACGATCTGATCAAACGTTGAAAGGGCATCACGCAAAGCCCCGTCGGCTTTTTGAGCAATAACATGCAGCGCCTCTTTATCCACGTTGATGCTTTCACTTTCCGCCACCCATGACAGGTGAGCAGCAATATCATCTACGCTGATTCGCTTGAAATCGAAAATCTGGCAACGCGACAAGATGGTGGGCAAAATTTTATGTTTCTCGGTGGTAGCCAAAATAAACTTAGCGTATTCGGGAGGTTCTTCCAACGTTTTTAAAAAAGCATTAAAAGCAGCCTGCGACAGCATATGAACCTCATCAATAATATAAACCTTGTATTTCCCTGCCTGTGGCGGAATCCGTACCTGGTCAACCAAATTCCGGATATCGTCCACCGAGTTATTGGAGGCAGCATCCAGCTCGTGAATGTTAAAAGATGCATTGTTGTTAAAAGCAGTACACGATTCGCACTCGTTGCAAGGCTCCATATCCTCCGTAGGATTTAAACAGTTGATGGTTTTAGCCAAAATACGGGCACAGGTTGTTTTACCCACTCCTCTGGGACCGGTAAACAAAAAGGCTTGCGCCAGATGGTTATTATTAATGGCGTTTTGCAAGGTAGCTGTAATTGACTCTTGCCCCACAACCTGCTTAAAGGTTGATGGTCTGTACTTTCGCGCTGATACAATAAAATTCTCCATAAATCATTCTCTAATAAGCTTCAAAAATAGTGAATTTATAGGTTCGATTGCTCCGGATATTTTCCTTTTGTTATTTCCATCAACTATACTCAGCCCTTCTCCAAATTAATTTTACTACTTTTGGCCTATGGAAAACCTGCTTATTTACGTTTCAAAAAAAACTGCCCGCATTCGTTATACCTTTAAGCTGGTATTTACTGATATCCTGTTGATGGATTACACTTTAACATCTGATTTGGATGCCTTCCTTTCGGCAGATGGTCCTAAAATGCAGTACTCTTCCAAGCCCTTTTCCGATGACCTCTATTTTCAATCTAATGAATTTTTACTTATAAAAGGCATTCATTCGGTGGATTTAGACCCTTTTGAATACGATGGTATCAAAGTTTTTTTTTCGGTAAAGGACAAAATGTCGGAACTACCTTTCGATGTGTTTTCTGCCATTTTTTATCTCGTAGTACGTTACGAAGAATATCTCCCCTTTGTTAAAGATCAGCATGGCAGGTTTACTGCCCACAAAAGTATTTCGCACGAGTTGGGATTTCTTCAAAAACCCGTTGTCAATCTTTGGGCTCTAAAAATCAAGAAGATTCTGCTGGCAAAATATCCCGACATTAAATATGCTGTTCGTAACTACAAGTTTTTACCCACTTACGATGTGGATTCAGCCTGGGCTTATGCCCAAAAAGGGTTGGTCAGAACCATCGGAAGCTACCTTCTCGCACTTAAGCGAATGGACTGGTACGATATTAAAACCAGAACACAGGTTTTACTGCGAATGCGAAAAGACCCGTTCGATACTTTCGATCTACAGTTGCAGTATCAAAAAAAATATGGCTTAAAACCGGTTTACTTTTTTCTGTATGCCCACTACTCACGTTACGATAAAAACATTAATACCCGCAACAAACGGTTTAAGATGCTTATTAAAAAAATGGTTGACTATGCCAAAATAGGTATTCATCCCTCCTACTATTCGCTGGAGAAACCGGATCTTGTTGCTGCCGACCTCGCAGGACTTGAAAAAATTGTAAACAAAGAGATAAACCGAAGTCGGCAACATTTCCTGCGTCTTCTACTCCCCGATACCTACCGAACCCTTATCAACAGCGATATTACTGATGATTACACCATGGGCTATGCCGCCCTTCCCGGATTCAGGGCAGGAATATGCACCATGTACCAGTTTTACGATCTAGATTTGGAAACCGAAACCCCCCTGAGAATCCACCCGTTTGCCGTGATGGATGGTACGCTTCGCGACTACATGCAACTCACTCCCGCCGATGCACTACAGGTAATATCAAACTTAATTGAAGAGGTAAAAGCCGTCAACGGCACTTTTATTTCACTATGGCATAACGAGTCGCTTAGCGATGAACAGCGATGGAAAGGATGGAGATACGTTTACGAAGAGCTGCTAAAAAAAGCAACCTGCTAACTCTATTTCTAATGATACGCTACTTAACACATAATGAGATTGATAAAAAAAAGTGGGACAAAACCATTCAACACGCTTTTAATGGTAATATTTATGCCTGCTCGTGGTATCTCGATATTATCCACCCATACTGGAATGCGCTTGTTGAGGATGATTACCAACAGGTAATGCCGCTACCCATCAACGAAAAGTGGAACATTAAATATATGCTCCATCCTTTTTTTTCGCAACAACTGGGTGTATTCTCTAAAACGCTTTTGTATCCTGATAAGGTTACTGAATTTATCAATGCCATTCCCAATGATGTAAAATACATAGAAATTAATTTTAATAGTTTCAATAAAATTGTGAAGGATTCCGGAATACTTATTCCTCATAAAAACCACTTGGTTGACCTGATAAACACCTACGCCAGAACTCAAAAACATTACAGCACAAACCTAAAGAGAAATCTCAAAAAGTCAGTTAAAGCAAACATCACATTGCATAAAACCACCAAACCAGAGGAGGTGGTTACCCTGTTCCGGAAAAACAGAGGCAAGCAGGTGAAACAATGGAACGATCATCACTATCTCAGACTACAACATTTGATGTATATGAGTATCCACAAGGGAAAAGGCATCATCTATGGCGCCTATTCAGAGCGTAACACATTGCTGGCCGGAGTCTTTTTTCTGAAAAGTCACAACCGGTTAACATTTCTGTTTTCAGGACAAAGCGAAGAAGGAAAAAAAGTATCGGCAATGGCATTTATTATCGATTCGGTTATCAGACAGTTTAGTCCCGGCAACTACACCCTCGACTTTGAAGGCTCCGACAACGAAGGGCTGGCACGGTTTTACAAAAGCTTTGGAGCCGTGGAAACACTTTACTACGGATTGAAGATAAACAAGCTACCGTTTCCACTATCAGCATTATACAAAATTAAAAAGCTGTTTTAAGGAACTAAAACGATTGCTTTTTTTAAAGGCATAAATTCACTAAAAGTTTGTATTTCACAATATTTTTAGTACTTTTGCCACCGTTTTGAACATGAGGAAAGATTTGGGAGGGGACAGAGCGTCCCCTCTTTGCATAAATATATGATAACAGAAAAACAAATAGAACAGTTAGTTGCTGAAAATCTGGAAGGTACCGATCGCTTTTTGGTCGCTTTAAAGGTTAGCAGCACCAATGTAATTCAGGTTTTTATCGATGCCGATAGTGCCGTAACCATCGACCATTGTGTGGCATTGAGCCGGCATATTGAAGGAAGCCTTGATAGAGAAACTGAAGATTTTGAACTAAAAGTGATGTCGTCAGGTGCCGACAGACCCTTCTCGCTGTTACGCCAATACAAAAAAAACATTGGTAACAAAGTAGATGTTTTAACTACTGAAGATAATAAAATCAGAGGTGTATTGCTTGAAGCTGACGACAAAGTCATTAAAATTCAGCAAGAAAAAACGGTAACTCGCGGAAAAAGCAAAAAAACAATCATAGGTGAAGAGCTCACACTTCCCATGTCGGAAGTTAGCCAAACCAAAGTAGTAATAACTTTTTAATGATTAAGAGAATAAGTATCATTAAGAAAAGCAAAATAACATGGATAAGATAAATCTTATAGAAACATTTTCAGAGTTTAAAGAGCTGAAGAGCATCGACAGAGAAACCCTGATGCGTATTTTGGAAGATGTTTTTGAAGGTATGCTAAAAAAGAAATTTGGCGAAGATGCCAATTTCGACATCATTGTTAATGTTGACAAAGGTGACCTTGAAATTTGGAGGTTTAGAGATATTGTAGAAGATGGATCCATTGAAGATCCCAGTGTTGAGATTGAATTATCGGATGCCATTAAAATTGAACCCGACTTTGAAGTTGGCGAAGAGGTTGCAGAGCAAATTACGCTATCCGATTTTGGTCGTCGCGAAATTCTCTCCATCCGTCAAAACCTGGTGTCAAAAGTCCTTGAATATGAAAGAAATGCCGTTTATAATAAGTACCGTGAAAAAGTTGGTGAAATTATTACCGGTGAAGTGTACCAGATTTGGAAAAATAAAATATTAGTTCTCGACGAAGAGGGTATCGAGCTTACACTACCTAAATCGGAACAAATTCCTTCCGACTTCTTCCGCAAAGGCGATACCCTGCGTGCCGTGGTTTCAAAGGTAGATTTGAAAAGCAACAACAGCAGCCTCGAAATTATTCTTAGCCGCACCTCACCGGTATTTCTTGAAAGATTATTCGAGGCAGAAGTACCTGAAATTTACGACGGTTTGATTACCATAAAAAATATTGTACGAGTTCCCGGCGAAAGGGCTAAAGTAGCTGTTGAATCGTACGACGACAGAATTGACCCTGTAGGTGCTTGTGTGGGCATGAAAGGATCGCGTATTCACGGCATCGTTCGCGAGTTGCGCAACGAAAACATCGACGTCATCAACTACACCACCAATACTGCACTTTACATACAACGTACCTTAAGTCCTGCCACCATCTCATCCATCACTTTAGACGATGAAACCATGAGAGCCGAAGTGTACATGCGTCCCGACCAGGTGTCGTTGGCCATTGGCAAAGGAGGATACAACATTAAACTGGCAGGAAAACTTACCGGCTACGAAATAGATGTCTATCGTGATTCCGATATTGATACCGAAGATGTTGACCTGAAAGAATTTAACGATGAAATCGATCAATGGATTATTGACGAACTGAATGCGGTTGGTTGTGATACTGCCAAAAGCGTGTTAGAACTAAGCGTACAGGAGCTGGTGAACCGAACCGACCTGGAAGAAGAAACCATCAACGAAGTAGTTAGAATACTTAAAGCAGAATTTGAATAGAAGGAACGCGTTTCCGGAGTAATAATAAGTTTTGATACGTCAATGCTTATTGATAGATGAAAATTGTATTTTTACCCGTTTCTTAACTGAAACAAGAATAGTTAAAGAAAGAAATTTATGGCTTCATTAAAAACAATGAGACTTAACAAAGCCGCCAGAGAGTTTAACATAAGCACTCAAACTATTGTCGCATTTCTTGGCAAGAAAGGGTTTGCTATTGACGCAAAACCCAACACAAAGCTTGAGCTTGATATGGTAGAGCTGCTTGAAAAAGAATTTCAGATTGACAAACAGGTCAAAGAGGAAGCTCATGAAAAGGGATTGGATTATGGCAACAACGAAACCGTTACCATTAATGATATCCAAAATCAAAGAGAGGCCTCCTCAATCGACGATTTTCAGGAAGATATCTTTATTCAAACAGGAACCGGTTACGCAAAATCGAAGCCAGCACCTGAACCGGAGCCAAAACCTGTAGTAGAAGAAAAACCCGTTGTTGAAAAACCTACTGAAAAAGAACCTGCCGCTCAAGAGCCTGCTGCTGAAAAAATACAACCAAAAGCAGAAGAACCTGTTGCTGCTCCTGAAAAAGAAGTAGAGCATATTTCGAAATCAGAGCCTCTAGTTGAAAAGAAAGTTGAAGAAATTCCTGCTCCAGTAAAAGAGGAAACCAAAAAAGAACCTACTGAAACTATAACTCCTGAAAAAACTGTTAAGGAAGAACCTGTTAAGGAAGAGACCGTTAAAGAAGAACCTGTTAAGGAAGAGGTGAGAAAAGAAGAAGTACCTGTTACCGAAGAAAAAACCAAAGAAACAAAAGAGGGTCTTAAAGTAGTTGGGTCAATCGATTTAAACACCCTCAATCAAAAAACACGCCCCGCCAAAAAAACCAGAGCACAACGCAAAAAAGAGGCTGAAGATAAAAGAGCTTTGGAAACCAAAAAACATAAAACGACACAAACCAAAGAAAAACCCGTTAAAAACACTCCTCCAACCAAAAATAATGAACCTGCTAAAAAGGAACAACCTAAGCCTGCTCCTAAACAGGAAGTCAAAAAAGAAGCTCCCAAACAGAAAGCCAAGCCTAAAGAAGAAATTGAATTCATTAAAACGAAATACCAAAAAATTAACGGCCCTACCATATTAGGGAAAATCGACCTGAAAGAAGAGCCTAAACCGGGTAAGAAAAAGAAAAAACCGGTTGCCTCATCAAAAGATCCGGTTCACGGAGCCAACAAAGGGAAACGACCTCGTAAAAGAATTGCCACCCACAAGCCCGGGCAACAACCGGCGCATGCAGGAAAAGGTAAATCACATCACGATTCAAGAAAGAAAGGGCCTTTTAAAAGACCGGTAAAAGCAGAACTCACGGAGGAACAAATTCAAAAGCAGATGAAAGAAACACTTGCCCGCTTGCAGGGTGGTGGAAAATCAAAAGCCTCGAAACACCGTCGTGAAAAAAGAGGTCATATTGCCGATGAAAGAGCCAATAAGTTGGCGAAAGAAGAGGCTGAAAAGAGTGTTTTAAAAGTTACCGAATTCCTTACGGTAAGCGAGCTGGCCAACATGATGGACATCGGGGTAACCGACATCATCAAAACCTGTTTCGATTTAGGAATGGTCGTATCCATCAACCAGCGTTTGGATGCGGAAACTATTCAGTTTGTTGCTGATGAGTACGGACACAAAACCGAGTTTGTTGACGTTGACAACGATATAATGAGTATTGAAGAAGAGGAAGATGACCCGGCTTCGTTGATACCTCGTCCACCCATTGTTACGGTAATGGGACACGTTGACCATGGTAAAACCAAACTCCTCGACTACATACGACACGCGAATGTTGTTGCAGGCGAAGCAGGAGGTATTACCCAGCACATAGGAGCCTATGAGGTAGCCATGCCCGACAAAAGAAAAATCACATTTCTTGATACACCGGGTCACGAGGCTTTTACTGCCATGCGTGCCCGAGGTGCCAAAGTTACCGATGTGGCCATTATCGTAATTGCTTCCGATGACGCCGTAATGCCTCAAACCAAAGAGGCTATTACTCATGTACAAGCTGCCGGCGTACCCATCGTTTTTGCTTTTAATAAAATTGATAAAGAGGGAGCCAATCCTGAAAAAATTAAGGAGCAGTTGGCCAACATGAATATTTTGGTTGAAGACTGGGGTGGCAAATTCCAATCGCAGGAAATATCAGCCATCACCGGAGAAGGTATCGAGGAGCTGTTAGAAAAAGTGCTGCTCGAATCGGAAATGCTTGACCTTAAAGCCAACCCTAACCGGTTAGCGAGCGGAACCGTGCTTGAATCGTTACTCGATAAAGGGCGTGGTTACGTTACCAACATTTTGGTTCAAAACGGAACCCTTAAAAAAGGTGATATTGTTTTGGCAGGTCCTGTTTATGGTAAAGTTAAAGCACTTTTTAACGAGCGGAATGTTGCTGTTGATGAAGTTGACCCCTCAATGCCTGCATTGCTGTTAGGACTTAACGGCGCACCCCAAGCTGGTGATCTGTTCAATGTTATTGCTGACGAAAAAGAGGCTAAAAACCTCGCTACCAAACGCCATCAACTTATTCGTGAGCAATCCATCAGAACCAAGAAACATATTACGCTTGATGAAATTGGCCGACGACTTGCCATTGGCGACTTTAAAGAACTTAACATTATTGTAAAAGGCGATGTTGACGGTTCCATCGAAGCCCTTTCGGATGAGTTACTCCGCCTCTCTACCGAAGAAGTTCAGGTAAGCATTATCCACAAAGCCGTAGGAGCCATTACCGAAACAGATGTTATGCTTGCTTCGGCATCCAACGCCATTATCATCGGATTCCAGGTGCGTCCGGTACCACAAGCCCGAAAAAGAGCCGAAATCGAACAGGTTGACATTAGATTGTACTCCATTATCTACCAAGCTAAAGAAGAAATTGAGTCAGCCATTAAAGGGATGCTTACCAAAAAAACCGAAGAAAAAATTGTTTCTAACCTCGAAGTCCGCAACACTTTTAAAGTTACCAAAGTGGGTACCGTTGCCGGTTGTTACGTACTCGATGGCAAGATAAACAGAAATACCAAAGTCAGGTTAATTCGTGATGGAATCGTGGTTTACTCCGGTAACCTGGGTTCGTTGAAACGTTTTAAAGATGATGTTAAAGAGGTTGCCACCGGTTATGAATGTGGTTTAAACATCGAAAACTTTAACGATGTAAAAGTTGGTGATATTATTGAGGGTTATGAAATTGTTGAGATTGACTAATTTTCAAGATTACATTATAAAAAAAGCGGGAAGTTATTTCCGCTTTTTTTATGCTCCGATTCCTCTCTGTGTTAACCTAACCTGCTGAATGCCCTAAATAATTAATCGTTACCCCGCTCTAAAGGACGGGGCAACAACTATTTTGTCCAGTCTCCTATGATTGTCGAAAGGTTACTTAATAGTAAAATAAAAAAATTACTCCCAAACGGAATAAAATACCATCACCCTGATACCAACACATCAATAATACACATCAAAAATACCACATTCTAATACTCATCTTCCCGTAACCGGTTAGAGGTATATTTATCCCATTTATCGATGGCGGCTGCCATGTCGGGTGGCAGCTCTGATTTGAAGAAAACATCTTTTCCCGTGGTTGGATGCACAAATCCCAGTGATTTTGCGTGCAGTGCCTGGCGTGGCAACAGCTTAAAACTATTAAGCACAAATTGCTTATATTTGGTAAACGTGGTTCCTTTCAAAATTTGGTCGCCACCATAACGGGCATCATTAAACAACGGGTGACCGATGTGTTTAAAATGCGCCCTGATCTGATGAGTCCGGCCGGTTTCGAGTTTACACTCTACCAGCGTGGTATATCCAAACCGTTGCAGCACTTTGTAATGCGAAACAGCATGTTTGCCATATTCCCCATCGGGGAAAACGGTCATTACCCGGCGGTCTTTAAGGCTACGGCCAATATGGCCTTCGATGGTTCCCTCCTCTTTTTCCATATCGCCCCATACCAACGCAACATACGAACGCTCGATGGTATGGTCGAAAAACTCTTTGGCCAATTTTGTTTGAGCCATCTCATTTTTAGTAACCAACAGCAAACCAGAAGTATCTTTATCAATTCGATGCACCAGATACCCGAAACCATTTTCTACTTTATCTTGCTGACGGGTTTGCTCAAAATAGTATGACAGCCCGTTTAAAAGCGTACCGGTATAGTTTCCGTGGCCGGGATGAACCACCAATCCGGCCTGCTTGTTTATAATAATAACATCATTGTCTTCGTAAACGATATCCAACGGAATTTCTTCGGAGTTAATCTCCACCTCGCGTGGAGGGTAACTCATCACCACCGAAATTACATCGCCGGGCTTTATTTTGTAATTGGATTTTACCTCTTTTTCGTTTACCAAAATATTACCGGCTTTGGCAGCCTGCTGGATTTTATTTCGCGAAACATTTTGAATTTTGTTAAACAAAAACTTGTCAACCCGTTCGGGCTCCTGCCCCGGATCAACCACTACCCTGTGATGCTCAAAAAGCTCGTTCGATT
>Ga0164318_10001660_pt1 | contig 20027 bp, 13 predicted proteins | sample GuaBasSedimGuay9_FD_113734 | JGI IMG/M metagenome (GOLD analysis project Ga0164318, IMG submission 113734) | Subseafloor sediment microbial communities from Guaymas Basin, Gulf of California, Mexico - Guay9, Core 4571-4, 0-3 cm | ecosystem: Environmental > Aquatic > Marine > Hydrothermal vents... | reverse complement strand
GGTTCAATCCCCGGATGGTGCATTTTTTATGGATCAAGATATCCATTTTTCACAAATTCGTTCTAGTTCTTCAATTTTAAATGGCTTGAGCATGTAATCGCAGAATCCATAATCGCGATAATTTGCAATGACTGGATCATCCGAATATCCACTGAAAACCACTACATTTAGATTTGGATAAAGTACTCTTATCTTTGAATTTGTTTCTTTCCCACCTAATCCCGCTGGAATGGTTAAATCCATGAAAATCAAGCTATATGGTTCAGATTTCGCTGATGATGAACTAAGTTCTACAATGAGATCTTCTCCTCGATAAAAAGAATCTACAGTATAACCCCATTTGCTTAGAATTCTTTTTAAAAAAACATGAATGCTTGGTTCATCATCCAATATTGCGATTTTGCCCAATTTTTTAATTTTTGGCTTGTTCTGAGTTTCTTTGATCGGCAAAACTTGAACGTCGGACACAGGAATATAAACGTTAAACTCGGTTCCATAATCCTTTCTTGAATTAAAAGTAATATGCCCGTTATGTTTTTTGATGATTGAATAGCTCATGGTTAAACCCAAACCCGTTCCATTCGGTTTTGTGGTAAAATATGGGCTAAAAATACGGGATTGATTTTCAATCGAAATGCCTACTCCAGTATCTCGAATGGAGATTAGTATATAATTCCCATCTTTTAAGGGTAGATATGATTGCGAATTAATTTCGATAGTTTTAGCGACAATTGTGATTACTCCGCCATTTGGCATAGCTTGGCGGGCATTTAATATAAGATTATGAAATACTTGGCTTATTTGAGTGGAATCAATGTCAACTAGGGGTAGATTTACTGGAATTTGATATACAAGCTTGCAATTTGAACCTCGAAGAGCAAAATTAGCAGTTTCTTTTATTAGTTTTCCCAAATCTGAAATTTTTCTGATTGGAGAACCGCCTTTTGAAAAGCTCATTAAGTTACGGACCAGATCACGGGCTTGAATAGTGGCACTAAAAAGATCTTCAAGAATTTCCCGTTGTTCTTGCGTAAATGAATTTTCATCAAGTTTTAATAGATCGATATTTCCCATTATGGATACCAAGATATTATTGAAATCATGGGCAATTCCGCCTGCTAGAAAGCCAATTGATTCTATATTTTTTTGCCTTAATTTTTCTTCTACCAGTTTCTTTCGTTGTGTGATATCCCGAGCGATAACTAAAATCGCTTTACCTAGAACATCATGATCGATTATTTGGGAGAGAATTTCTACTGGGATAAAAGAATTGTTTTTCGAGAGCAGATCAATTTCATATAAAGTAAGATTGATTTTTCTTCTTCTCTTTATGTTTACCATTTTTTGAACTAGATTATGATCTTTTTTCGAAATGAAATCCAAAGCGCTATGTTCCAGCATTTCTTTTTCACTATACCCAAGAGATATCTTTCCAGCTTTATTTATTCTTTTAATTACCAGGTTTTCATCCAACAAAAAGATCATATCGCGTAGATTTTCCACAATTGTACGATATTCTAGATTACCTTGGCGAGCGATACGTTCTGATTTTCGTTGTTCCGTAATATCTCTAAAAAAAGTGAGGGATTCATTTCCAATTTGAATATCTTGCAAGATCATTTCCAATACTTCGCCATTCTTGCATTTTATCTTTCGTTCTCTTGGAGCGTAAGGATTATATCCTGGTTTATTAATTGTTGTTAAAATTTGCTTTCTATATTCAATATCAGGATAAGCTTTCATAGACCAAACTTGATCATTGGGTGTATCTTCTAATGAATAGCCCAAATTATTATTATATGCTTTATTAACATAGATAAAAGCCCCGTTTTCATCGGTGATTACAATGGGCAAGGGAAAATAATCGAAAAATTTTTGAAATCGGGTAGAATTTATAGAAAATTCATCTTGCATATGTATTAATTCAAATAATCAGATATTTCTCATAAATCTTTATTTTGGGAATTTTTCTAACATACTTTGGAGGACATAGAAAAAAAATTATTTTGAAATATACCACCACGATTTCTGGGAAGGTATAATGAATTTACAACCAGTTGGTATGATTCTTATCATTTCTTCCAAAGAAACAATTCCATATTGAGACGTTTTTACATGTAATTCCAAGGTAAAGACATTATCAATCTCAATCACTCCACGAGGGCTGTCTTTATAACGTTCCCAAAGAGGTCCAAGAAGTGTTCCGCCATCATGGGCAGCTATTCCAACTTGATATCCTAGAGCGTGCCCGAATTCTTCATAACCTTGAGAAACCACGTATTCTCGCGCCACTTGATCCACTTCATATCCTCTCACACCGGCATGAATGAAGTCAGCCGCTTTTTGGATGGTTTCCTTAATAGTTTTAAAAGCATGAACAAGTTCATCAGGAATCTGATCAAATGAACCAAAGAACCACATTCGTTGATAATCCGAACAGTATCCATGGTACCGCACCCCAAAATCATTATGAAGAGTATGGCCACTTCGAGTTTTTTGAGTCGGGAGTGGCCCAAAATGACCTATCTCTTTATCTGGCCCCGCATCAACCATGGGACAATGTTCGGCCAGCCAAGTGTGTGAAACCCCAAATTCTTGCATGTGTTGTTGAAAAAGATCATAAATTTCAGTTTCGGTCATTCCCACTTTCAATTGTTTTGTAACCTGTCGATTTATTTCATCTGTGATTTCACAAGCCTTAGTAATTAGTTTAAGTTCAGTTGCAGTTTTTCTTCCTTTTAATTTTCGGATTATTTTTTCAGCCAACTGAAAACGATCGGTGAATTTTGACAGTATTTTTACCAATAGCCGATACAGACCGTGGGATAATCCATCTGCAACTACATCGTTTTCTGAATAATTTAATGCTATAGTGCGGGGATTTAATTTTTCCATAAAAAGTAGTAATTTAGAAGATATTCCTTGCTTATAATCTATAATTTCATCCCAAATTCCCTTATTTTTCTGGGCTAAAGCATCGAAATTGCCTACAATTGCCGTTTTTTGGAATTTACCTTGCATGAATGAAAAAATAAATGCAGAAACCCATACCAATTCACCTCCAATAATCAGATTTTGAATCGGATCAGGATTTGAGGCGGTTTCTCTAACTACAATCATCCAACAATCGATATTTTCTTCCCGCATAATTACTTCGATTTGTTGATGTTTTTCTCGAATAATAGCTATTACTTCATTCTTTGAGATTATAGAATTAGAAAAATTCTTTGAAGTTATAAGTAGGTTTATTTTCTTATCATGTACATGGAGAATAGTGGACTTAGGGTTTGCCAAATTTTTCTGGTTGATGATTAATGATTAAGAAAAAATAATTTCATTAATGTATTAGTAAAATAATTTAAAATTTGATAATTTACTTCTTCGTTATATATGGCAAGAAAGATCAAATTAAAATTTGATGAATCCCTTGTTGAGTTTTCTCTTAGAAAGATTTCAAAATCTAAAATTTATGGAGAAAGACGAATAGAATACCGATTAAATGGAGAAGTTTTGGAAAATGCAAAAATTACTACTGATGGAATGCATATCTTGCCAAAATCAAGTATAGCTCAGCAATACGTCAATGAGAGAAACGAATACACTTCCATTTCTGAAATAATATACACTGATCCAGATGGTAAAGAATTACCTCAATATGAATCACATTTTAACAAAGAGATTATGATAGAAGTATTTGAATTATCCAATTTCTTCAATTTTCAAACAGATGATATTTACTTAATGGAAGTTGAGGATGATCTTCAATCATCATTAAGGAATTTTTATGAAAAATGCTTAAAATACTTCAATGAAGGCAAATTAATCAAAACTACTTATGCATTTCGCAAAACACCATTTCCAAAAAATATGGTTTTTATTCCAAAAGACAACAAAATCATAATATGTGTCGGAGATTTTCGAGGACCTGTATTTAATGAATCTAAGATTAACATAGATGAACTAATTTCTCAACTCGATGAAGAAAACTTAGATGAAGAATTGCTAGAAATGTGGTAGGTAAAGAAAATGAAAATTAAACTAAAATTCGGAGATGCAACAGCGACTTTTTTATTATCACCCACTCATCCAAAAACTCCACATTATAAGAAAACAAAGGATGGAGATATAATTAAATTCCGAAGAATGATTAAGTTTGATAAATCTCTCCGCGAAGAACAGTTGAAAAAAGATTCAGATTTATATGTAAAATTACTAGATTCAGATATTGAATATGATCTAAACTTAACAGGAAAGATAATTAACAGAACTTATAGAATAAAATTGGATAAGAATTTTAAACCTGTTTATAAATATGAAAAATTTGACATTCGTATCAAACCAGATGGAAAACTTGAAGAGAGAAAGCATAAAATCAGAGTTAGCAATATTAAGCAAGAATTACCTGTGGTAATCTCAGAAAAAGCAATATCCTATCCAGATTTTATCAAAAGATATGTACTCAAGAAATCATATAATATTATTCATGAAGATGAAGGAAATTTTGATTTAATTTACAATCTTGCAAAAGATCTTCATGAAAAACAACAATTACGGCAAATTTTTGCATTTAACGAAGAAACACTAAAACCAGAACCATTAATAATTACACACGAAGGAACTTTATATAATCTTGCATTTCTTCAAGGAATAGTTGATAATCGCAGATATTGCCTCAGATTACTGCTTAGTGACATGGAATTGAGGTGGGAGCCGAAAATATGACAGCCCAACAGATTAACCCTTCAGATATTGCAAATAAATCCGGAGATTATATTAGAACAAAAATCAATGTTTTAAATGATCCCTATTCGTTTCCAAAGATATCTAGGTTTTATAAATCAATCCTTAAAAAATATATATCATTAGATCCAAAAGTATTAACAGAATTTCAAACACATAGTGCTAAATTTGAATTTCATGACACTCCCTTGTATGTAAGTGAAAAAATTGATGGACATGGGATGTTTTTCGTATATTATTCAGAGAAAAAAACCCAAAAATACTCATACATGTGCAATATCAATAGGAGAATGATTATAGGTTTAGATATTATTGAACAAGCTAGCAAGATTATTGAAAAATATAATCCAGAAATCGAAAGTGCAATTTTTTTTGTGGAACTTTTTGTCAGTCCCTCAGATGATCCGACTAATTTCAAAGCCAGGTCATATGCAAAAGATGTTATTACATGTTTAACAGAACCCCAATTACATAGATTGGGTCTAAAATTTCTTGATGTTATTTATTTTGGTGATAGAGATTTCCAACAAGAATTATTTCCAATCAGATTACATATCTTGAAAAAAATTTTTCCAAAAACAGGCCGTATTAGCTTATCTCTTAATAAAAAGATGACCCAAATAGAAATTTTAGATTATTATAATCAAATTTCCGAATTAGGCAATGCAGAAGGCATAGTAATTCAACACTCCCAGAGATTTTTGACCTTTAAAGTCAAACCGATTAAAAGAATTGATGCAGTTATCATAGGCGCACTCGAGCAGCAAAATGACCCTACCTTATTAGATGTAGCTCTAATTGCAGCTATGACACCAGACGGAATTTTTCAAGTAATTGGGCGAATTGGTTCAGGGCTTCCGCATGAAACTTTGAAGGATATATTTTCGAGGTTAGAATTTTGTTCTAATGAGTCGGAGTATACCGCAGTAAGTCGGGATGGACGACGAATTAGAATGGTTCGTCCTAATCTAGTGTGTCAAGTGGGATTTTTAGATGTTACACTGGAAGATCGTTATGGAAATCCCATCTATAAACCTCGTATTAAATACGATCCTTCATCAGAAACATATAAATTCGTCACAATGTCCAGGATGATAAACTTAGTGTCCCAACATTTTGATTATGATATGCCTTTAAGATTGGATAAACAAGTAAACCCCTATGATGTTAGATTAGAACAAATTCAAGAATTAAGCCCTTTTCCTCTCACGCCTTCAGTTCCACAAGAAGAATTACCTGAATCTATGATTCTCTCCCGATACGTCTTCAAACAAAAAAGAAAAGTAAAGAAATTCTTACTATGGAAGACAAATAAAAGTTCAACTGGAAATTATTTTGAATATGTAATTACGCTAACGGATTATAGTGCGGGTAGAAGTAGTGGGGAATTAATTCGTCAAATTAAAGGAACAGATAGTAAAGATCAAGCCCTATCACTATTGGATGATTGGATACTATCAGAAATGCTGAATTCAAAAGGAAACGGTTTGAAACGAGGATGGCAGCTGCATAAAATTGAAGGATCTGAAAGCCAAAATCCCTTTCCCTTTAATTTATAAAAGATATTTATAAAGAAATAATTAATTGCCCCGCCTTTTGGTATTCCAAACGCATATCCGCCATTCCGATCAGTCTGCGAGGAAATCTTTAAAAAAATCAGAGTTTAAGGGGAAAGTGATGAACTTTTGATTGCTAAACAGTTAACTGATGGAGAAATAAAAGATGTTAAAAAAGAAAATAACTAAACTACTTCTTAAGCTTTTGATAATCACTATCGATGGTTTTCATCCGTGCAGGATTCATCCCGTCGATCCAAAAGTTTACGATCAACGTTCATCTGTGCCATCGAAATTATGTATAAGGTCTAATTTTTCTTCGTACTGGCTTTTTTCCGTGCTTTTGCGGCAGCTTTGGCAACACTCTCTATTTGAAATTGATGTATTTTAGAAGGTCCTAATTTTCTAATGGTATTATCCATCTCCACGGCAAATTGTCGGAAACGCTCGCCTTCAGCGGCACTGACAAAGATCATTCTGATCCGCTCACGTTCTAATCCGATGGTTTCTAAGATATCTTGAATATACGCAACCAATTTGTGGGCATATTCATTACCATTATTAAAATCGCATTCTCCGATATGCCAACCACCGATTATAACACCATCAGCGCCCTTATTAAAGGCACGCATTACCATATCAGGACTTACTCGAGCAGTGCACATTACGCGCACAGGACGAATACTTGCCGGATATTGGGCACGAATGGTTCCAGCCATGTCCGCGGCACCATATCCTCATTTCCAGCATAGGAATGCCACGATTCGTGGATTAAATTCAACCATTTTATATTTGCCCTCCTTCTTTTAAGGCATCTTCTAATATTGCATCAATTTGGCTTTCATATTGCCCGCCTCGATAATAACGTACCGTAATCGCCTCGCTTGGGCAAACCGATGCACAAAGACCGCAACCCCGGCAAAGAATCGTATCAACCACGGCACCTTTTTCCTGGGTAACCGTAATAGCTGAATAGGGACAAACTTCTGCACACATATTGCAGCGTGCACATTTTTTCTCATCTGGAATTGCCCGAATAAGATTGATCCGATATTCTCCGTTAGAGAGAAGCTTCCCTATCGAAGAAGCGGCTCCTTTAGCTTGCATGATAGATTCCGAAATTGCTTTAGGTCCATGACATGCGCCTGCGAGAACTATTCCTGGCACATCAGTATCGACTGTGTTTAACCGTTGATGGAATTCTTTTAAGAATCCACTGGGATGCTTGGAAAGGTTCATAACCTCATTAAGTTTATCGAAGGTTTTTGAAGGCATCATTGCTGCAGATAATACAACCATGTCAAACTCATATTCTCGAATAGTTTTCTCTGGGCTGAGTGTATCTTCCAGCACTACCTTCAGGTTCTTGGTGCGGGGATCTTCCCGAATACGGCCGACTTTTGAACGGATGTATTTCACACCCTCACGTCGAGAGGCAGTATAGTATTCTTCATATCCTTTACCCGCCGCCCGAATGTCAATGTAAGCCATCACCACTTCGATTGATGGATCATGACTTTTCACCAGTTTGGCATTCTTGATACTTACCATACAGCAAACTCCACTAGAGCAGTAGACGTTCCGATTTATATCTCGAGAACCAACACACTGCACAAATAAAACACTTTCGGGAGGTTTACCGTCTGAGGGGCGATGAAGATGTCCCACTACAGGACCGTTTGGAGCAAGCATTCGTTCCAACGATAGTTGTGTGAGAACATTTTCAAATTTCCCATAACCAAGATAGCCATACTCTGGTTCATATTCATCCCACCCGGTTGCCATTATTATCCCTCCGACTTTCACCTTGAACTTTGTATCTTGCTGGTCGAAATTAACCGCATGTAATTCACATACATTTTGGCAATTACCACATTTGATACAATAATTCATATCAATTTGGGCTCGCATGGGGACCGCTTGCGCGAAAGAAACGTAAATTGCTTGTGAAGGACCCATACCAACATCAAAACCGCTGGGGGCTTTAGCTGGGCAAACTTCAAAGCACGAACCGCACCCATTACAATCATCATTAGTATATCGGGCATGTTGAAGAATTTCAACCTCGAAATTACCCACATATCCCTTTACATCGATTACTTCAGAGAGAGTGAACAGTTCTATGTTCTTATTTCGTTGAGTTTCGAGCATTACGGGCCCCAAGATTCAAATACTGCAATCATCGGTGGGGAACGTGCGGTCAAGCATGCTCATTTTGCCGCCAATTGTTGGATTCTGTTCTACCAGGTAGATCTTATGCCCTTGGTTAGCCAAGTCGAGTGCGGATTGTAATCCTGCCACACCACCACCAATTACCAGTACAGCATCGCTAACTGGAACAATTTTTTCGGGAACGACCTCTAACAAGGCTGCTCGCGCAACTCCAGCACGAATTTGTTCTTTGGCAACGGTGGTTGCGTCATCACGATTCTGCATATGGACGAAACTAGAATGCTCCCGGATATTTACAAATTCCAAGAACGATGGATCCAGTCCACAATCTTGCAAAACCGCCCGAAAGACTGGTTCATGAGTCTTAGGTGTACAGGCAGCAACTACAATTCGGTTTAGATTATAATCTTCAACGGCTTTCCGGATAAAATCTGCCCCGGAGGTGGTTCAGAGAGACAAATACCGCTCGGCGTAGACCACTTTGGGCAAAGTTTTTGAAAATTCTACCACTTCGTCCATATGAACTACACCAGCAATATTTATTCCACAATCGCAAGGAAAAACGCCAATCCGAATTTCATTTGGGTCTTCAGTCATAGTGTTTCAGTTCCTATGATGGATTGGTAATTTCCATAAATTTGGGTAGTACGAAATTTATTGATGTTTTTCGTCCGTCTATGGATTTACCCTCTCTAAGGATAATTGAAAGAGAGGGATATCACTCCATTTCATCGGACAGTAACTAAGTATGTGAAAGCGAAAATGAATAAGAATATTTTCCTTATGAAGCGAATTGGATCAGAAATCACTCTTTACTGGTTGAATTATTCAAAATGTCTAGCTCTAATGCCTTGCTAATTAATAGAATATTTAAATATATAAAACTGTATGAAATGAATGGGGGAAGTTAAAAATAACACTTAAAAGATTGAAAAATTCAGAGGGTTTTAAATTGCAGAAAGGAACAGAGTTATTAATTATCACTATGATTTTGATGATTTCAGTATATGGGATTTCTTCTACCAACATTTTCACAAAAAATACCAAAATTGACTCAATAAAATCTTCAGCAATAAAATCTTCAGCAATAAAATCTTCAGCAATAAATTCTTCAGCAATAAATTCTTCACAGATAATTGACTATGGAATTGTTTATAAGGTTGTAGCTTTGTAAATTTTCATATAAGAAAAGAAAAGTCGATTCTATTTCAAAAGAATAATTAAAAAGCGATTATATATGGTGACGGTCCGTCATGAAGTCTAATAGTCATAAGACAACCTAACTATCCGTTAGTGATTATCGCTTCAGAATTCCGTCCTTTTTTCACTTTTATCAAATTATCGAAAGTTTACTATCCCATAGTGCATTTTAGGTCTGATAAGTGGGTAACTGAGTCATAATCATAGTCTATGATATCGTGTCAATCATATTTGAGAGAATTTTAACTATCCATTAGTTAGATTTCTAAAAGAAGAAAAAATGGCCATTATCACGGTCTAATGGGCATCATTCACCCGTAGGGGGAATGAATTAGATTCGTTTTTTTATTTTTTTTATTTTTTCGCATCATGCCTGACTAAGATATTATAATTTGTTAACTAACCGATAGCACGATGTAGAAGCACCTAATTCATATAAATCGCAATAGAACCCTCAGATTCGGCGATTTCCACCCGCAGTTTATAATTTTCAAAATTTTTTTTTAATTGCATGTAAACGTATTCTGCTAGTAATTCTGCTGTTGTCGCTGAAATTGGAAGTAATCGCGTATCAATTTTGGGAAAAACGTAATGTTTTCCATTAAATCGGACATCAATTTCATCTGAATCGTTCGTAGGAGTTTTCAGTTCAATTATTTGAATATTTTCGCTTTTTGCGGGAAGTAATACGGCATGATCCAACTTAGAAATAATCTCTTGAAGTTTAGATTTTATGTGATAAAAATCAATAACGAAAAAGTTTTCATCAAGTTCACCAGTTAATTCCACTGAAACGGAATAATTGTGCCCATGTAATCGTGAACATTTATCATGTTGATAGAGAAAATGGGAAGCTGAAAATTTTAAACGAGGATCAGAGATTCTCACTGTAAATGGCATTTTTTTTGATTTCACCTTTCGCGTTTTTTTTTAAATTAATGGTTTTAATTTAATTTACTAGATTATTTTGAGTTTGGCTCATAAGGAATAGGATCTACTGCATTATTGGCAGCAAATGCTTTTAATCGCTCATCACAACTCCCACATTGACCACAAGCCAATTCTCCACCTTGATAACATGTCCACGTTAATGAATAATCTACATTCATTTCCAAACCTTCTTTTACAATATCTGCCTTAGAAAAATGCAAATACGGGGCTTCTAATTTTATCGGCCAATAATGACAGAGATTCGCAACTTGTTGCATGGCTGAAACAAACTCGGGACGACAATCGGGATAAATAGCATGATCGCCTCCGTGTGCTCCATAATATATCGCTTCTGCGCGAATTGAAATGGCATATGCAAGAGCTAAACTAAGAAGAATCATATTACGGTTTGGAACAATAGTATCCATCATTGAAATATCATCGTATTCTCCATGCGGGATTTCGGTATCGGAAGTAAGTGCATTTGGGCCAAAGATTCCCTCAGAGGTTAAATTGTCCAATGAAAGAATTTTATGGGGAAGATGGAATTTTTCACAATTTTTTGCAGCATATTGAACCTCCTTTACATGTTTTTGACCGTATCTAAAGGTTAAACAATATATTTCTTTCTTTTCTTTGAGAAGACGGTATAAAAGTGTGGTAGAATCAAGACCTCCGGAAAGAATTAGAACAACACGATTCTGAACGAATGAATTTTGCTCCGACATATCCTTAATTTTTCTCAATGCAACCTGATTTATGGAATTTTTCCCTATTTTTTTTATAATGCAATAAAATGCAATGGAATAAAAGGAAGAAAAAATCCGTTTCAAATTACTTTAGATGATATATTCGATGAAGTTGAACTCCTAATCTGAGATTTGGATGACTCATGGTTAAATCGTAGCATTTCTTAACTGAATAGTCAAAATCGGCGTTATTAGGCTGCAACCAAATAGGTATATTTCCCAACCATTTAAGAGGGATGACATCCAAAGTAAAATCTCGATCTACCACATATTTCAACTCATTCGGTTGACAATTAATCTCATAATTGACCGAGGGTTTAGGTGAACAGACAATCCAATCTACTCCTTCATTTCCCTTGAAAACGGCATTTGTTCCATTAGTTTCGATAGCTATTTGAAGTTTTTGATTAAAACGATCCATTTGATGGATTTTTTTACAGAGTGAGGTTATTTCATAAAGTGTAGGCTCTCCACCAGTGAGAATTATATATGGATAATGAATTTGTTTTAAAATTTCATCTTCAGTCATAAAAATTCCATCACTCCAAGATTCTTTGGTATCACACCAAGAACAACGGAGATTACAACCTGCAAAGCGAATAAAGGTACAAGGAATTCCCAACCAACTCCCTTCCCCTTGAATAGAATCAAAAATCTCACAGATGGGATAATTCACAATAAAAAAAAAAATGCACAGATTAAGAGCTTTTGCTTACTTTATTTTGGATGCGGATTATTTTTTTTTGCCGCCTCTCGCTCTCGTTTACGCTCTATACGACGTTCCTTGCGCTCTTCCCTTTTTGATCTACGTTTAGCCTTTTTTTCTTGCTTCTTTTCCCAGCGCTCGATTTCTTTTGGTTTTTCTAATTTGTAGCGAGTATAGCCATATTTCTTATATATAATATCTAAAGTATAAACATACATAATTGTGAGGTAGGACGTGTTCAAGTCGTTTATAATGAGTGTTTGGGTCATACCGCCAACCCACAGAAAGAGAGGCACTGCGATTCCAACTGTTATAATCATATTTACCCCGTAAATCCATCCAAATAAGGCACCCACAAAACCGCCGATTAAAGCATTAGTTGCCCACATGATATATTGCATAACCCGAAATATCTTGTTCACGTTGGACTGTTTAATGAATAAATCAACTGTGTTGGTTACGATCATGCGAATTGATCGAAGTAATGCCAGACTGTATGGTCGATTTTCTATAACAATGGCGGGCATGGTAAACATGTTCATATACATCCACAATCTTTCAATCAGGGGGGCTTTTTTCTTCTTTCCCTTAACTTTCTTGGTTTTATCAAAAGATTGTGGGTCGACCGGCTTGACCTTGGCAGCTAATTCCATGGCTTCTTTGGGTGTTTTTGGGTGATAATCTCCCTTTAGAAACTTAGTCACAAATTGTATCATATGAATAATGGTTGAAGTGAAGGCATATCCCATTAACCCCCACCATCTTCTGCGGAGAACACGAAAACTTTTTCGATATGATAAAGAACCACCCCGGTACCAGTGATGAATCATCAGTTGTTTCATCCCTAAAGTTGAATAGAAGACTATGTAGATTAAGAACACAAATAAAGCTGTAAATCCGATAAATAAATAAGTATCGTTGATTCCCAACTCAGAAACTTTCTGATATATCACAGTGGGGCCATTTTTTTCAATTTTAAAGAAAAATTTCCAAGCAGTTAATCCATAAAAGAACGAAAGCAGATTAACCAGGAAAGTTTGGAAGAATTGAGGGATCAGCATCTGCTTTTCTTTAACTACCACCAAGCAAGACATTTTAAGAAATTTGCTAGCCAATTTGAATTTACGGCGCCAAATAGTTAAGAAAAGTATAGAAGGTATAATCAAGACTAAAAATACCCAATTATAATTCTGCCCGTTGTACTCAAATTCCACATAGCGGTAAAGGATATAGTAGAGAGCCACTTGCACAAAAAGAACCAAATACATAATAACCATGGCAATTTCGGCAAAAACACGGACGATAAAATACGCTGCAAACAAGCTGACTATGTATATCCCTACAATTACAAGTATACTTGTTAGAGAATATTTTCCCAAGATTTTTGACATACCTTCGAGTTGATCGAGATTTACACCAGCATATTTCACCGTCACATCCACACCGATTACATAGAGACTCCAGATTCCGATAGCGAAAAATACTATAAATAAAACTGCAAGTATGCCTTCACTAATGCGGTGCATTCGACCAAAATATTCAAAGCCTTCTAGATCAAAGGGAGGTGATTCACGGTATAATTCTTTATATTTTTTCACCCGTCGGGCTTTTAATTGCTTCTTTTTCTCAATTAACTCTTGTTTTTGAAGTCGTTTCCATTCTTTCTTTTCAGTGCGAGATTTGAATTTTTCCATTCGTTTTTTCAGCAAACTGCTCTTCTTTGGATCCAATTCAGCCAACAATGAAAACAATTCTGCATTTTGAGTTTTTTTGTAAAAACGAGTCAATTTTGAGAAAATGTCTTCTTGAAATGCAGGATTTTTATTCCATATTGTTTTTAATACTAAAGTAATGGGATGAATAGCCATTTCATCATTAAATCTTATAATGTTATAACACATATTCAGTACATCATTTGTTCGATCAGGAAAATTTCGTTCTAATTCTGCCAGATTACTAGATAGCATAATTCGAACATCTTCGTTTGAATCAAACGCCAATCGTTGGAAACTGTAGAACACTTGGTTATTTTCTGCAAATGGTTCGGGATTTGTAAATAAGACTTGTAAAATCATTTTCCCCGCATCTTTTCTAACCGCTGGATTTCGGTCTGAGATAAGTTTAAAGATAATATCAAAATAATCCATAAATTCATTCGGATCGGATTTGAATATCGCCATAAAAACTCCATGAGTGGTAGAGCGAATTTCTGAATTATCGGATGACGCTAATTTCAGTAGAGTGGGAATGACAATTTGCATTCTGATGCCCTTTTGGTGATATTCAAGCAACTTTTGAACCAATTTTTTATGAACTTCCACCACATTAGTATTGGCAAAAGAGCGAATATCTTGTTGGAATCGAATTTTTCGGATCTCAAATTTATCTGCATATGCAAAATAGGTATTAAGAGCTTTCACAGCGACAGTTGGCTCTGGATCTCGCACTGCTTGCACTATAAGTTTCAAACACAAAGGCAAATTAACTTGAATAAGTGCCAAAGAGCTAATTTCTTCCACGATAGCCTTTTTAACCACTGGAGGTAAGTTTGGATTATATAAATTTACAAAATGGCTGTAAATAAGAGATTTGATGTGTTTATAACTCCTTTTATTCTCGCGTCGGGAGACGGGAGGAAATTTTCGAAGAAAATAGCCCAAAACTTCTAAGGCTTTGGCTTTCACATATTCATCGCTACTTGAAATTTGATGTTCAACAATATGCAATTCTTTCCGAAAGTCTCCTTCGATAGGCAAATTCATCAACACGTTCATGGCTGTAATTTTCGTACGGCTATCTTTGGAAGTTTGAATGGTATCTAAAATTAGTGATTGGATGATTTTTTCTTTATTTGTAGTTTCAATCAATCTTTTAAGAGCTTCTGCAATTCCTTCTTGCACCAATGGTTCTTTAGAATGCATATAGCGATAAATCAACGGTTTAAACGTTTCTTCATATGGATTTACTTTTTCGAATTGTTTGGTAGAATAATTCAAAATTTTCTGAGTTTTAAATCCTTTCCGGGTTTGTTCTCCGATTAAAGTAGCAAATAAAATAAGTGTCTGCTTAATTGTGTTAACGGATAAACTTAGATGGAGAGAAAGTAAATTATGAAGTATTTCAAAGATTTCTCCAAAAAAGCCTTTGTCTATGTTAAATAAGATGATCATATGTCTAACAAGAATATTCTGAATATTCGGAGTTAATTTGGCGTAATTTTCCTTTAATTTAAACATAATATTATCGATATTAATATCTGGATATCCCTTGCGTAATTTTCTCAATTTTTCTTGTAGAATTCTGAAATAAACATCCAATATCTTGGCAAGCGCAACTTCTCCTCCTTCAGCATAATGTGATTCCAAGTAAACAAATAACTCATCATATTTGGCAGGAGCATGATATAGTATTTCAGCTAATAATGCTAATGTGGTCCCAAATACCGTGAGACTTTCAAAATTCTCCCGAAATCCAAAGAAAGTAGTTTTTTCATCTCGTAATTCCACAATCTGTTCATATTTTAATGTTTCCTCTATCTGTTCCGCTTGGGATATTAAAATTGGAATTAAGGAAATTTCATCTAAGTAAGGTGTAATTTTATCAGTAATTTGAGTGAGAATATTCAGTAAATCAATTCTTACGATTGTTGTAAGGGGTGTTTTTAATAAAATTGCAATATCGCCCAACAGATAATGAGGAGAATCACTTTCAATAAAGAAACGATGAACTAGATGACGTAGTTCTTTGATATCATCAATTAACAATGGACTAAATAGATGTTGAAAATAATTCTGACTATAAATGTCCTTCCGAGTTTGGGCAATTACGATTAAAGATGATAAAGTGGCTTGTCGTATATCAAGACTGGATGAATTGACAAACAATTTAAAATATGGATATAAATATTTTTTGAACAAATCTTCTGAAATTTGACTGCTCAAACTGCCCAAAGCTACAGCTGCATCGGCTTTATACTGCAGATGTGATGATTTTAGATACTTTTCAATATAAGCAAAGAAGTTCTCAAACCATTCAGGCTTTATATTGGTTAATTTAACCACAATTCCTAATTTTTGACGCACAATTTCATCGTCTTTATCGGGAATTTCATTAAATGTGCCCATTAAAGTAGAGATTAAAGCAGGGACAGCCATAGCATAATTTCCAAAAGTTTGAAGTGTAGCAATTAACATCTGGGTGTTTTTATGCTTAACCAGCGAAAGAAAAATATCTTCCAAATCCTTACTTTGAGGAGCAAATTTGCTTGGGACGTTGGCAATTACTTTTAATGCGCCGAAGATAACCTGAGGTTTAGAATTTGAAGATAAAAGGGGATGAATGAATTTCCACACTGCTTTGTGCTCTTGTTTTTCATATAAAGCAACGATATGAAAAACCGTTTCATAGCCTTGATTTGAAAGATTTTTTTTAATCAACTCTCCACACAAATCCAAAGGATTCAAGATATTTCGCTTTACTATTTGCCGTAAAACATTTCGAGCCTGTTTTATTTTGGATTTTTCTTTTGATTCTAATAGTTCTGTTAGAGTTGTAATCAAAGTTTTCTTATCAAGTTTAATGATAATTTCATTAATCTCTCCTTTAAGTATGCGGGTAATCTTAGGGTTTTCATCCGACAACAATTCACCTATAATTTCGGAAATATGTTTAGCTGTTTGGCGTGGGAGTGAATCTTTCATGTGGACGTATTTTATTACGGTGTCGGCTACTAAAATTCGCATTTCAAAATTCTCATGACGAGAATATTTTTTCAAAGTTTCAAAATCATTCGATATGATTGCTCGATTCAATACCCATTCATCTGCATTTTGCGGAATACTTTTATCTAAAAAGAGAAAATGGACTAAAAAGTATATATTTAAAATTTTTTGAATGAGAATCGCAAATCCAAATGACCGATAAATTAATTCACGGTCAGTTGTCCGAGAGAAGTCTAAATTCAAACCGATAAAATGGAGATTATCATCAGGAAAGAAATCAGGATATTTATACATCGCATTTATAAAAATAGAAAAGGCAATTCCAGTAATGATATAGGCGGCGAATAGTACCATTTTTGAGGTATTTAAGGGTTCTTTACTGAGGAATTTCTTATAGAATCCAAAAAGTCCGAATAAACAAGTAGTTAAGATGAAACCCAAAAAATCCAACGGAAACAGTATAAAGAACATCTGAATTTGTTCGATTTCTTCCGCACTAATATTTGGATTTATCTGAGCCAAAAAGGTAATTATTTCCTCAACTGCACCCGAACGAGTAACAGAAGGATTAGACACACTTTCTGGAATATTTCCCCAAAAAATTGGAAGATAATCCAAAGAAAAACTAATCAAAGAATATACGGTTGAAATAATACTAAGAATTGCTATAATATAGATAATCAACATTTGAGGCTCTTTTTTTAAAATCACGCGTTGAGCGCGATAGATTGCGTGAGCCGTTCCGTTATAAGTATAATAACTTAAATAAAACATGGGTCCTAATAAGAGCCAAACCAAGAAAATTATCCCCACAGCCCATCCTTCAGTTAAATTTGATGGAATGTTCCAATAGTTCAAAGCAATGTAAGAAGTAACCAATGGTGCGGCTAATACAATCAAGAAAAATAAAAACATAGCCGCGAGTGAATTCCAAGGTGTTTCAAATCGATCGATAAATTTCGTCTCCAGAGCTTGCTGGATTTCGGTCGCGCCTTCTTGTGAAGGTTTGGAAAGAAGATAATATTCATAAATTGGATAAAAAAAAGAAAAGGTAGCAATTACAAAAAGAGTAATAGGTAAAAAGTTCGGAAATTGAAAGGCTTTCACCATTTCTTCAGTCCAAATGGTATTTTCAACATCAGGTAAAATAAGAAGAGCATTTCTGGCAAAAATGCTGGTAATCATTGCTAACACAAAAACTACTGCAAATGAAACCATTACAGAAAATGTCATGGCGCCAATAGTGTTTCGTCGTTTCTGCCATTTAGTATAGACTGGGGAAGTTTTTAGTTCTTGTTGTATAAAAACCCAACAACGTATCATAATAACCAATCCTATAAATGTAAATAGAAGGGTTAACCCGCTGTTTAACAATCCGGCATAATCATAATTATTTTCAGTTTGTAACAACATGCTTCCTTATTTGGTATTTGATTGCTTTATATTTTACTGGTGGAAGGTTTTGTTAAACAATATCTCAAAATTGAAAGTTTTTTAATAATTTGGGAGTAAATAACATTAAGATGTGGTTAAATACTTCTAATAGAAATATTAAAAATCAAAAAATACTGTCAGTAACAGCTTTTTTTATCTTCTTAATAATTTTACCCTCAACTAATGCAAGTATGGTAACCGGTAATTTGAAAAATAATCGCTGGACACCACCCGAAACCAAGCAACTCACTTTTCCTCCACAAATGTCAGATCGAGTCGGTGCCTTGGATAATGAAATAGATTGGGCTGTAGTTCTCCACGATTCTCGAGATTCCTTTTATCGAAATCCCGGCTGGGGAACGACTGAAGGAATAAACCGCACTGGTGCCGTTCCAGTTGGCACAGATGTTTCAATTCGGATCAGAACATTGGCATCTGATGTAGAAGAAGTAAGGATCCGATATTGGGATGGAATGGCTGAAACAGAAAATTTCATTTCTATGACAGTAACTAGCACAGAAGACGGATATGATTATTGGGAATGCGTGATTCCCTCACCTGCTATACCCGATGATTTTTACTATGGATTTCACCTACGGGATGGAACCAACACTGATTATTATTATGATGATAATAATGATGGAGGGGCAGGAAGTATGTATGGATATCAAAATACTGCTCAAGATTGGGGGATTGTATTTTATGATCCCAATTTTCACACACCAGATTGGCATAAATCAACCGTGGGATATCAGATTTTTACCGACCGGTTTTTCAACGGAGATCCTACAAATGATCCAATAGGAGATGGTAATTCAGGGGATATCACTTGGTTTGAATGGGATGACGGCGAACATGAATTTCCCCGAGTTTATGCAGAAAAGAAAAATTGGGGGGAAAATCCTACCGGAGGAAACGATTTCTTTGGCGGTGATCTTAGCGGTGTCATACAGAAAGAAGATTACTTGAATAATTTAGGTATTGGGATGATTTGGTTTAACCCAATTTCTGAATCCCCCGATAACCATGGCTATTCGGTTAATAACTACACATCTATTCAACCATATTATGGAAAAATCGCAGCACGAGATAACGGCATTGTAATAAGTAATCAAAACGGTAGTTTGCAAGTTTTTGACCAACTCCAAGAAAATTTGGAATCTGCTGGAATAAAAGTAATTTATGATACGGTTATCAACCACGCTTCAGCTCAATCATTCATGTTTCAGAGATTTGACACTTCAGACCATCCTGGAGTGGTAGACCTTTATCCTGATATTGTAGGAGCTTATGAAAACCCTGGATCTCCCTACTATCACGATTTCAAATTTTATACATTCCCAAATGATTATGATGCTTGGTGGGGATTCGATAATATTCCAACGATTATATATGATGACCCTAATTCAAATGCTGAGGAACTCTTAGTAACTGGAGATTCATCTCTTTTTACTTTCTGGGAATCTCACGGTGTGGATGGTTTCCGTTTAGATGTGCCAAATATGTATCAAGACGGCCATAGTTCCAGGGATTTAAATCAGCAGATACGAAATATAGTTAAAGCCAATAATCCGGATGCAGTCGTTATAGGTGAAATTTGGGGGCGAGCTAATGCTTGGCTAACTGGTACCATGCAAGACGGTGTTCAAAACATGTTGTTTCGGGAAGATACTATTAACTGGGTAAAGGGAATTCTTTCTGATGAGATCTATGCAGGTCGTTTATTGTATACTCAAGAGAATTATCCCTCTGAAGCATTTCGTTCTCTTTGGACTATCTTGGGAAATCACGATACTGCTCGAATCTTGACCGAATTGGG
>Ga0164318_10001659_pt1 | contig 20029 bp, 16 predicted proteins | sample GuaBasSedimGuay9_FD_113734 | JGI IMG/M metagenome (GOLD analysis project Ga0164318, IMG submission 113734) | Subseafloor sediment microbial communities from Guaymas Basin, Gulf of California, Mexico - Guay9, Core 4571-4, 0-3 cm | ecosystem: Environmental > Aquatic > Marine > Hydrothermal vents... | reverse complement strand
CCTAACCCATCACCCATCACAGTGCCGGAGGCGCGCCATCACTCACCACTTTTCAATCTGTCAGAACACTTCCCTCCTGTGTTATACTTCCGTCGGAAGAAAGGCGAACTGCCGCGGGTGAGAGCCCGAGGAAAGTCCGAACTCCGAAGGACAGTGTGCCGGGTAACGCCCGGGCGCCGTGAGGCGACGGAAAGTGCCACAGAAAATATACCGCCGGTAACGGTAAGGGTGAAATGGCGAGGTAAGAGCTCACCGCCTGTCCAGCGATGGGCAGGGCAGGGTAAACCCCACATGGAGCAAGGCCAAATAGGGAAACGTTTAAAGGTTGTCCGCCTGAGTTTCCGGGTAGGCCGCTTGAGGTTGTCAGTAATGGCAGTCCCAGATGAATGGCAGTTCTTGACAGAATTCGGCTTACAGCCTTTCTTCCATTTTTTAAAACTTCTGAATTGGAGAAATGGATGCTGCGCAAGATTGTTGTCGGATACTTACTCATAGCCCTCAGTCTTTCCGGAATGGCAAAGGGGGACGGCCAGTCTGCCGCAGACCTTTCCCTTTCCGAGTTTTTTGTCGGTGTGTATTTCAGTTCAAAGGGAGATTGCGAAAAGGCAATTCCCCACTTTGAGAAGGCACGCCAGCTTTACAGGAATCCGTCAATTTACCTGGAACTGGCGGATTGTTATGCCTACCAGGGGACAATGGAAAAAGCTATTTCAATTCTTGAGGAAGGTATCCGGTATTTCCCTGAGGACGGACGGCTCTATGTGTCAACGGGAGACTTGTATTATGGCCTTTACAGGGCGGGGATGCCATCCGATGACATTGTGCAGAAGGCTTATGAAAACCTCTTGAAGGGGTGGCAGTTATGTTCAGATCCTCGGGCTGGTTCAGAAGCTGTGGAAATGGCAGCTGTTTTGAAGAAGCCGGAAGAAGCGGCAAAACTCTATGAATCATTCCCGCTTGAAATGCGCAGGCAACCGCAGCTCCTTGCCCTGATGTTGAATGTTTATGAATCTTCAGGTCTGAACAATCGCCTGAGAAAAACTATTAAAATGCTTGCCAACGGAAATCTGGATAACTCCGATTTTATAAGCCACGTTGTAAATCAGGCGATTTCCCACGGTTTTTATAAAGAGGCATTGAAGTTGATGCAACAACAAATTAAAGTTGCCCCGGATTCCTTTAAAGAGTGGGACAAGTATATGTTTGTGGCCCTTGCAGCATCGGATTGCAAAACTGTAAACAAGATATTTAAGGAGAAATACAGAAAACATCCTACTTCTTTGTCCCTTTATTCCATGGCCAGTTGTCTTGGCCACAGCCATCGATACAAGAAGGCGGCGGCTTTTTTTGAGCGTGCGCTTTCTGCCGACAAGAGCGGGTGGGGGAACAAGGTGAGGCTGGAAGTACTCCGGGACTATCTGAAGGTTCTTGTTGCTTCCGGCAATTATAAGAAAGCACTTTCTGTTGCAAAGAAAGGGCAACAGGATTTTCCCGATTCGACCGGGTTACAAAGTGACCTTATTTACATTGATGTACTGAATAATAGGAGGAAGGACGCCATTCGGGCCGTGGAAGCTCTTTTGAGGGGAAAAGACCTGTCTGCCAATCCCCTGTGGAAACGCCTTCATGGTAAATCTTCTTTTCTCAAGTATTATTTCAGGGGAATGGTTTTTTATGCCATGGAAGATTATGATCGTGCCTTTTATCAACTGAAAAAGGCCCACGGAATTGAGCCGGATAACCGGGAGGTAGGAGTTCCCCTGGCATTCATCTATGATAGAAGCGGGAAACAGGACGCAGTAATTTCTCTGTACAGGAAGCTGCTGAAAGCGTATCCGAAAGATGCTTTACTGATGAACAATTACAGCTATTCTTTGCTGACTTACAACCGAAACCTGAAAAAAGGACTGGAATTGGCAAAGAAGGCAGTGAAACTGGTTCCTGATAGTCCAACTTATCGGGATACACTTGGATACGCATACCTTTTACTTGATAAACTGGATGATGCTGAGGAGAACCTTAAATTTGCTTATGAAAAGAACCCGGAAAACGGTGAAATCTGCCAGCATCTCGGCGAGGTTTATTTCCGAAAGGGAAATTTTATCAAGGCCAGAGAACTGTGGCTTGAAGCCATCGATAACGGAGGGGTGGATGAAGCATCTCTCAGAAAAAAGATTTCTTTTCTGGATCAGTAGTCTTTGCCTGATTCTGACGGTTTCCTGTGTCCGGAAACCGGTTGAAAATGTGAATCCGGCAGAAAACGGGCAAATTGTATCCACATTTTTTCGGGTAGAGGGAAAAGTCGGGGCCCAGTCGATTCATGGAGTTCGGGCGTACTTTCAAGCTGATAGTCGGGGAAATTTCATGTTGAACCTTCTTACCGCAATGAATTCCCCCGTCAGCACGGTGTTTTTTGACGGGAAAAGTTTGACTGTGGTGGATTATCGCTCAAAAGCGGTTCTTACAGACAAAACCCCCCCCTTTTCTCTCGGGCCGGAGATTCCGTTTCATCTCGATATTGCATCCCTTGCAGGCTTCTATAAACGTGGATTAACTGAGGGGCAGGGGTTGACTCAAACCTTTTCCTGGGGAAAGCTCATTCTAACGGAGAAACGCAGGATTGTTGTGCTGTTCAATGATGGCTCAAACCTTCTTTTGACGCCGTTGTCCGCGGCAAAAAAACGAAAAGGCAGTCTGCTTTCCCTGAAAATTCCTCAACATTACAGGCAGATTGATGCGAAAGATTAACTGTTTCGGGAAAATCAATCTCCTGCTACGGGTCGGGTCACTCCGGGGGGACGGATTTCACGAAATTCTTACCATTTATCAAAGTGTTAACCTGCATGATACCGTGGCCATCGGGTTAACTGAGAAAACCGGGATTGAGCTTTCCTCGTCGGATCCGTCCATTCCAACAGATGCGTCAAATCTCGCATGGAAGGCTGCTGAAAAGGTAATTCGCTCTACAGGATATGACGGGGGTGTTTTCATTCAGATTGAGAAACGAATCCCCGCCGGAGGTGGCCTTGGAGGAGGGAGTTCAGATGCTGCGGGAACCCTTCGCTTGTTGAACCGGCTGTTGAACCACCCTCTTTCTGAAAGCCAGTTGCTGGCCCATGCCGCAGAGCTGGGTTCCGACGTTCCATTTTTTCTTGTTGGGGGGACAGCTCTTGGAACGGGCCGGGGCGAAGTAGTAGAAGCCCTGCCGGATTGTGCCCCTTTCTCTTTTGTAGCGGTTTTCCCGGAGTTTTCTTTCCCGACCGGGGAAATGTATCATTTACTGGACAGGGCGAAGGCCTGTTCTTTGGTGAAAAGACACGAGAATCCGGAGGTGTTACTTCAGAGCCGGGAGAATTCCTTTGACCAGGTGGTCTCGGCCATGTCTGAGGATGTAGCTGGGGTGATGCAGAAAATCCGGGAAGACGGGTTTGAGGTTATGTTGGCTGGTTCCGGTTCCACATTCCTGGTCCTGGATGGCCCCGGGCCGCTGTCTGCCGTTTGTTTAAGACTTCCACAAGAATGGCAATGGATGGAGCTGAAAAGCATTCCCCGCAGGGAGGCACTGGGTGATGACGTTTTCTGAAGCGGTTCAGTCCGCCTGTCGGTTTGTTTCAGAAAAAGAAATGCTGAAGCCGGGAGATATAGTTGTGGCAGGGGTCAGCGGTGGTGCAGATTCTGTATTGTTGTTTCATGTACTCCTTGCCATGGGAAAGAGCATGGGAATCCGGCTCATTGTCGCGCATCTGAACCATGGCTTACGGCCGGAAGCTGACGAGGAGATGGATTTTGTCAGGGAAATGTGCAGGAAACACGCTATTCCCTTCCACGTGGGGCGAATTCCCCGGGGGGTTCTGGCAGAAGTGACGGGAAAGTCCATTGAAATGGCCGCAAGGGACAGCAGGAAGCGGTTTCTGAATGCAGTGGCAATGGCGGCAGGGGCGTCGAAGATTGCTCTCGGCCACACCGGCAGCGATCATGTGGAAACAATGTTGATGAATATTCACCGGGGGACGGGCCTTCGGGGCCTTGCCGGGATTCAGCCGGTTCGGGAGAAAATTATCCGCCCGTTGATTTTCTTTCAGGGCAGTGAGATCCGGGACAGTTTAAGAGAAAACGGAATCGCATTTGTTGAGGATGGAAGTAACTGTGATCCGAAATTCCTGCGAAATCGGGTCCGGGGGGAGATTATGCCGAAAATGACTGAAGTTTTCGGCATGAATTCATTAAAAAAATGGAATCAACTATCTGAAAATACAATCAATGCACTAAAAACCCTCCGTTTTTTACTGCGGGAATTCCTGGCAGGGGGGATGGGGCGGGACCCTTCCGGGTTGCGAGTGGACAGGGATATTTTTTTGTTATTGCCGGAATCGTCAAGACGGGAAGGAATCCTTTTTTTATTGGAAGAAATTGCTGGGTCAACTGTCTTCGCGACACGGGAAAATGTAAACCGCCTTGCTCGTTTTTTCCGGGGACAGGGATTCGGGATTGTGGAGATTGAGCCCGATATCCGGGTTGTGAGGAGTAGCCGGTGGATGTATTTTCTGAAAAAAGTGCCGGAAGTTTCCATCGAAGTACATGAAATTGGGAACTATAATTCCTGGTTTCAGGAAAGATTTTTCTTTTCACGCTTGGAAACGGAATCTGACTCTCCAGTGGACGATGATGTACTCATCGTAGACGAGGAATTGTTTCCCTTTCCCTATCGCCTGGAGCCGGTGGATTTGCAGAAGAATTATCTTATCCGGAATGGCCGGGAGATTCGAAATGTACGTGACTTTATGAAGAAAGCAGGGCTTGGAAAGGCTGAGCGGGACTGGATGCCGGTTTTGAAAAAAGGTAAACGTATTCTCTGGATTCCGGGAGTTACTAAGCTGGTGGAGAATGGGAAGGCCGGGAGTTCCGGCAACCGAATTGCAGTTTACTTCCGTCATTAGATGCGTTAAAATTCGTATAGCGGCCGGATTACAACTTTTCCAGCCTGTTGCAGCATCAAAGGAGGAGCGAAAATTTGAACCAGACAATGAAAAATGTATTTCTGTGGCTGTTTCTCATCGTCATAGTTGTACTTGTTTTTAACATATTCAGTCAGGTGGAACAGTCTTCCACCGAGTTGCCATTCAGCACATTCATGGAGCAGGGGCAGAATGGAAATATCTCGTCCCTTGAGATGAAAGGCCAGAAAGTAAATGGAGACTTTGTGACGCCGTTTGAAGACGCGCAGGGCCATAAATTTACAAAATTTACGACCATAGTACCGGAATTTTACGAAAATCTGTCCAAGGACATTCTTTCCTGGGAAGGAAAGGGCCTGCAGAAGTTTAAGGTTCAGGAAGACAAGGAAAATCCATGGATGGCCGTGCTGATCGGTTGGGGGCCAATTCTGCTCCTTATTGTCATATGGGTGATGTTCATGCGACAGATGCAGGGCGGCGGCAATAAAGCCCTTAGTTTTGGTAAAAGTAAGGCCCGCCTTATCGATAATCAGGGAAAAGTGACCTTTAAGGATGTTGCCGGTGTGGACGAAGCCATTGAGGAATTGCGGGAGATTGTAGAGTTTCTCAAAACACCGAAAAAGTTTACCAAGCTGGGCGGTAAAATTCCCAAGGGTGTTCTGCTGATGGGACCTCCGGGAACCGGCAAGACCCTGTTGGCGAAGGCAATCGCAGGTGAAGCGGACGTTCCGTTTTTTTCCATCAGTGGATCCGAATTTGTTGAAATGTTCGTTGGTGTCGGTGCTTCCCGTGTCCGGGATATGTTTGAACAGGGGAAAAAAAATGCACCCTGCATCATTTTTGTCGATGAAATTGACGCAGTGGGCCGTCATCGTGGCGCAGGCCTCGGCGGCGGTCATGACGAACGGGAACAGACATTGAATCAGATGCTGGTAGAAATGGATGGATTCGAAAGTGAAGAGGGTGTTATCCTCATGGCGGCAACCAACAGGCCGGATGTATTGGACCCGGCACTCCTTCGGCCCGGCCGTTTTGACCGGCGGGTTGTAGTGGCAAGGCCGGACGTAAATGGGCGGGAAGCGATTATTGCCATTCATACAAAGAAGGTTCCCATCTCGGAAGCTGTGGATTTGCGGGTAATTGCAAGAAGTACACCTGGGTTTTCCGGTGCCGATCTTCAAAACCTCGTAAATGAAGCCGCACTCCTTGCTGCGAGAAGAGACAAAGATGTTGTGGATATGAGCGATTTTGAAGAAGCGAAGGATAAGATTATCATGGGACTGGAGAGAAAATCTCTGGCCATGAGCGAAGATGAGAAAAAGAATACAGCCTATCATGAAGCCGGTCACACGCTGGTGGCAGTGAAGTTACCGGATTCCGACCCCATTCACAAGGTAACAACTGTGCCCAGGGGCCGGGCGTTGGGTGTGACGGTTCAGTTGCCGGAAGATGACCGCTATACGTACACCAAAACCTATCTGGAGAGCCGGATTGCCATTCTGATGGCCGGCAGGGTGGCGGAAGAACTGTTCATGGGACACATGACCACCGGCGCAGGCAATGATATTGAGGTTGCCACAGATCTTGCCCGTAAAATGGTTTGCAAGTGGGGAATGAGTGATTTGGGGCCCTTGAATTACGGGGTTGCAGAGGATGAAATTTTCCTTGGAAAAGACCTGGTCCGCCATAACAACTATTCAGATACCACTGCTCAGCGTATTGATGACACGATTTCAGAATTTATCCGCGAAGGCTATGATCGGGCTTCGAAGATTCTCGAAGAAAACCGGGAAACCTTCATTCGTCTCGCTGAGACGCTGTATGAGAAGGAAGTCTTGTCTGCGAAAGAGGTTATGGCCATTGTGAATGGTGAGACTCCAGAGCCGGAGTCTGAAAAAGCGGATTCTGGCGGGGAAGATTCCACAAAAGAGGCGTAGATGCCAGATTTGATGTCCGGTGAAAAGAACCTGTCCGAACAAGGGATTTTGGGAATCCGCAAGAAAGGTGTTATTCCTCTGGTAATGGGGATTGTGAACGTGACCCCGGACTCTTTTTTTGACGGAGGCCGGTACAATCGGAAGGATGCCGCAGTTGCCCATGGAATTAAATTGGCTGAAGAGGGCGCAGATATTCTGGATATTGGCGGCGAATCCACAAGGCCCGGAGCTGAGCCGGTGAGCCTTGATGAGGAATTGGAGCGGGTCATCCCGGTAATTGAATCACTTAAAAAAGAAACACATTTGCCAATATCGGTGGACACATTCAAAAGCGATGTGGCAAAGTCGGCAATTTCAGCGGGAGCAGATATCGTCAACGATATTTCTTTTGGGACTTTTGATGACAAAATGTTTTCCACAGTGGCAGCTGGAAAAGCCGCCTACGTTGGAATGCATATTCAGGGAACTCCCCGGGATATGCAGAAAGATCCGAGTTATGGGGACGTTGTCCTGGAAGTGAGAGAGTTTCTGGAAAAGCAGGCCGCTTTTGCAGTGAATGCCGGGATAGCGGCTGATAAAATTGTCATTGACCCGGGTATCGGTTTCGGGAAAAATGATGCACACAATCTCTCTATTCTGAAAGGATTGAATACGCTTGTAAAAACCGGTTATCCGATTCTAATCGGTGCATCCAGAAAGAGTATGATAGGGCGCTTGTTGGGCCTTTCCCCTGAGGAAAGACTTGCGCCTGGCCTTGCAATTGCGCTGTACGCGGCTGAAAAAGGTGCATCCATCCTTCGTGTTCATGATGTTTTCGAAACAAAACAGGCTATTTCCATGTGGAAACTTCTGTCTGAATGAGCATTCATTCATTTTTTCCTTGACGAAAGGGAATTTCTCGGGTAAAATCACCTTATCTACAACTCAGTGTGGAGGAAAGCATGAATTTTTTAGTGTTTGTCAAACAGGTTCCCGACACGGAAACCAAAATCCAGATTGCGGGGGACGGGAAGTCTATTGTCGAAGAAGGCGTGAACTTCATTGTCAGCCCCTATGATGAGATTGCCATCGAAGAAGCATTGCTTCGCAAAGAAGCTCTTGGTGGTGAGATAACTGTTGTCACAATGGGTCCGAACAGGGGAGAAGCCGCACTCAGGACAGCCCTCGCAATGGGTTGTGACAAGGCGGTTCACCTGGAGGATGACGCCTTCCTGGGAGCCGATTCATATGCCACGGCAAAGGCGCTGGCTGCGGTTGTGAAGAAGTACAGTCCGGACCTGGTTTTCTTTGGAAAACAGGGGGTTGGGACAGATAATACCCAGGTTGGCCAGATGGTGGCTGAAATGGCTGGGCTGGGCCACATCGGGATGTGTGTCAAACTTGAAATTGAGGGCGATAAGGTTCGCGGTGAGCGGGAAATCGAGGGCGGACGTGAAACCATTGAGGTATCACTCCCGGCGGTTGTTGTGGCACAGAAGGGCCTCAACGAACCCCGCTACCCGGCACTCCGTGGAATTATGCAGGCAAAGCGCAAACCAATTGAAAAGCTTACAGTGGCGGACCTGGGCCTGTCTGCGGATGAAGTGGGCCTTGCCGGAAGCAGGACTGAATTTGCAAGTCTCACATTGCCGCCTGCCAGGGAAGCTGGTAAAAAGCTGGAAGTGGAACCGGAAGTCGCAGCGAAGGAAATCGTCGCCTTCCTGAAAAACGAAGCCAAGGCACTGTAGGAGGACGTAATGATACTCGTATTTGCAGAACAAAGAGATGGCATTTTGAAGAAGGCTGCCAAAGAGGCAGTGAGCGAGGGAAAACGACTTTCGTCCAAACTGAGCGTGCCGGTTGCGGCAGTGGTGATGGGCAAGGGTGCAGCCGGGGCTGTTGATGAAGTGAAAAACTTTGGTCCGGACAAGGTTTTCCTTGTGGAAAGTGCCCCGCTGGACCAGTATTCCGCAGATGGTTTTGCGGAAGCAATGGCAAACGTGGCGAAGGAACAGGGCGCAACCGTGATTTTATTCCCCGCGACCACCATGGGTGTTGATGTGGCACCCCGTGTGGCTGCAAAGGTGAAAGCCGGTCTGGTTTCCGATATTACGGGTCTTGAAGTTGCAGATGGTAAACTGCTTGCAACGAAACCGGTTTACTCCGGTAAAGCCATTGCGACGGTGAGTTTCAAGTCTGATATTCAGATGGTCACTCTCCGCAGCAACGTTTTCCCCCTTGAGGAAAACCCTTCATCCCCTGAAGTTGTCACTGTGGATGGTTCCGGGATTTCCCCCATGGGAATTGCAGTTTCCACTGAGCTGAAAGAGGGAGGCAAGGTTGAACTGGCAGAGGCGGCGGTTGTGGTTTCCGGCGGTCGCGGCATGAAGGGCCCGGAAAACTTCCCGCTGATTGAAGAACTGGCGGAACTCCTCGGTGGTGCTGTCGGTGCTTCCCGTGCTGCTGTGGATGCCGGATGGATTGATCATTCCCATCAGGTAGGCCAGACCGGTAAGGTTGTTTCTCCCACCGTGTATATTGCCTGCGGTATATCCGGTGCCATTCAGCACATTGCCGGAATGGGTTCTTCCAAGTTCATCATTGCGATTAACAAGGATGAAGACGCGCCGATTTTCAACGTAGCGTCTCTGGGTATTGTCGGTGACCTGTTCAAGGTGGTTCCGGCTCTTACGGAAGAGTTGAAGAATCTGAACTAAGCGATAGAATCACAATGGTAAAAAGGGGAGCTTCCGCTCCCCTTTTTTGTTATTTGTTGCAGGCGCAGTCAATCCTTTTCAGGAATTGCGTTTAAAAGTTCAATTTCCTTTCCGTGAATCTCGATTACCCCCTCACCGTCAAGCTGACGCAAGAGCCGGGAAAAAGTTTCCGGCGTAGTTCCCAGCAGGGTGGCGAGCTCTCCCTTCGGTACCGGGAGAATGAATCGGGTGCTGTTTTGTTCCTCCGAAAGATGAAAAAGGTAGGCCATAAACCGCTGACGTACGTCGGAGTTTACCAGCTGTTCAACCATGGTAACAAAATACTGAAGACGCCTGGACAGAAGCCCGATAAGGCGCATGGAAAAGCGGGGAGACTTTTCCAGGAGCATTGCCATTTTACTGGCTGATATTCCCAGCAGAACAGCGGGTTCCAGAACCGTAGCCGTCACAGGGTATCGCCCCTCCATATAAAACAGGATTTCCGCGAACATTTCTCCGGAGTGAACGAAATGAACCACGGTTTCCTTCCCCTCCGGATTGATACGAGAGAGCTTGATAACTCCGGAAATCAGGAAGTAAATCGTATCTCCCTTCTCATCTTCAAAAAAGAGGATGTCTTTTTTTTGTTTTTCAGCCACAAACGTGATTCTGGATAGAGACTCCTTCAGTTGAGGGTCGTTCTGCCCGACAAATGTGTTGAGAAAAATATTCAGTGCGTCATCCAGCTGCATCTGTGGCTCCTCGTTTCCCGTGGGGATTTAATCAGTTTCCCATCAGTTTCCGGCCCATTGCAAATGCCTTGATATTTACATCCACCAGTTTTGGAGGGACGGCTTCCTTCATCACTTCCAGCCAGTTCTTTTCCGGGATTTCCAGAATTGTGGACAAAACACCCAGCATAATCACATTTGTCACCTTTGAGTTTCCCACTTCCTTCAGGGCATTTTCAATATCCAGAACATGGGCTTCGGGCCGGATTTTCTTCAGGCTTTCTGCAGTGTCTTCTGGGTATACGACCTTTCCGGAGTTACAGATCGGTGGAACCATCCGTACATTTGAAGTGGCAAGGAAGGCATTCGGTTTCAGGTAGTGTTCCCATCGCAGTGCCTCCATGAGCTCAAAGGAGAGCATGATGTCCGCATCTCCTTCTTCAATCATGGGAGAATAAACTTTTTCACCGAACCGGACGTGGGATGAAACCACGCCTCCCCGCTGTGCCATACCGTGCACTTCGCTCTTTTTTACGTCAAAGTTGGCTCTGCGGAATACCTCGCTCATCACTTCACTTGCCAGAAGAATGCCCTGGCCGCCAACACCAACCAGAATGATGTTTGTGTTTGCCATTTTATTCCCCCTTTCTGGAAATCGGCCGGATTGCATCAAACTTACACATCTGGATGCAGAGCCCGCAACCGGTACAGAGATCCACGTTAATCTGCCATTTATTCCGCCCCTTCTCTGTCAGCTCGCTGGACCGGGTGATGGCCTGGCAGTTGATTCTGGAACACATGGTGCAGGCGGTACAGTTGTCCAGGAAGGTAAAAAACTTGTCCCGTTTAACCTTTTTCGGATAGAGCACACAGGGAGCCTGGCTGATAATGACCGACAGGTGGTCGGCTTCCAGTTCCCGCTTTACCACTTCAAAGGTTGGTGCCATGTCTGTCGGATCTACCGGGTAGACATGATCCACTCCCATTGCCCGGGCAACAATTTCAAAATCCATCGGCGTGTTTTCTTCATGATGAATGTCCCAACCGGTCCGGGGGTCCGGCTGGCCGCCTGTCATTGCTGTGATACTGTTGTCTGAAATGACAATTGTTATGTGGCTGTTGTTCATGATGGCGTCCACCAGGCCGGTGAGTCCGGAATGAGTGAAGGTGGAATCGCCGATGACAGCGGCAATTCCCTTACCCGAACCCGTTGCCTTCTCAATGCCGATTGCGTTGCCAATGGACGCGCCCATACATACACAAGTGTCCATTGCATTGAACGGCGGAATCGCCGCCAGGGTGTAGCAGCCGATATCGCCGGTGATAATCTTTGCCTTTGCCTTTTTCAGGGCATGGAAAATGCCTAAGTGGGGGCAGCCGGGGCAGAAAACAGGCGGACGGGGAATCGCGTCGGCTTTCGTCGTCTGTTTCCGTTCTTTTGCCGGGATAATCCCTTCTTTTCCCAGAGTCTCCCTGATAATTTCAGGGTTCAGTTCCCAGATTCCGGGGATCAGGTTTTTCCCTTCCACTTTCATTCCGGCAGCGAGAATCTGTTCTTCCACAAAGGGGTCCAGTTCTTCCACCACAATGACCCGGTCAAAGCGGGAGACAAAATCCCGTATTTTGTTCAGGGGCAGAGGGTAGGGCATGCCGATTTTCAGAATCGGCGCGTTGGGCAACACTTCTTTCAGGTGAACGTGGGCGATGCCGGAGGTAATGAACCCGATACGCCCTTCACCAGGCTCTTCAAAATTAAGATTAGTGTTTTCTGCGAAAGTTTCCAGTTTTCGGAGCCGTTCTTCGGCACATACACGCAATTTGCGCGCGTTCATGGGGAGCACGACCAGTTTTTCAAAATTCTTTTCAAAGCCGGAGACTTTTCGTTCTATCGGTTCTCCCAGTTCCACAAGCCCTTTCCCGTGGGATGTCCGTGTGGTGGTACGGAGCATTACCGGGGTATGGAAGGTTTCCGAAATCTTGAAGGCCTCTCCTACAAAGCGCTTGGCCTCATCCGAATCGCTGGGGTCCAGAACCGGTATTTTTGCAAATTTTGCGTAATTCCGGTTGTCCTGTTCATTTTGCGACGAATGCATACCGGGATCGTCTGCGGAAACCAGCACAAAGCCTCCTTTTACCTCCATGAACGCAAAACTCATCAAGGGGTCCGCCGCCACATTGACACCCACATGCTTCATGGCACAGAGGGACCTGGCACCGGCCATGGCAGCACCGATGGCAACCTCCATCGCAACCTTTTCGTTGGGTGCCCATTGGCTTTTGATTTCTTTATATTTTGCAATGTTTTCCAGTATTTCTGTACTGGGAGTTCCGGGGTAGGCGGTTGCAAAAACACAACCGTATTCGTACGCGCCTCGAGCAATTGCCTCATTTCCTGAAAGCAGTGTTTTCAAGAAAACCTCCTCTTAGAGATGTTTTCGGTGTTCCCTGTTTCGAACTTCCATAAAAAAGTGTAACACAAAAACCAGCACAAATTGACAAGAACACTCTTTCCATTGTGTTGGTTCGGGCAGTTTCACCTGCGATTTCAGAGAGAACTTCATTCATGCGTTTCAATAGCGATTTCAAGAATTTTTCATTTTTTTCAAAGTTTTCTTGAGAACCAAAAGGGAAAAAAATTAACATAGGTCAATTTCGGACTTGCGAAGGAGGCGTAACATGCTATATTGGTAACATGTTGAGATGAAATTGAAAGTAGAAGGAGGAGCAGATGAAAAATTTTTGTGCAGGGATTTTTGCCGCGATGGTGCTGTTTGTGATGGCAGTACCGGTTCAGGCGGTGAACTCCAAATGTGAGGAGTGCCACAAAAAAGTGACACCGGGGATTGTCAAGGACTTCAACCGGGGCAAGATGGCGGAAAGCCTGGAATGCAGTTCATGCCACGGGGAAGCCCACCAGGGCATGAATGATGTGGATAAGGCAAAGCTGCCTACCATCAAAACCTGCCAGATGTGCCACCCGAAACAAGCGAAACAGTACCTTTCGGGGAAACATGCTCTGGGAATGGTGGCGCTGAAGGCGATGCCGACCTTCCATATGCAGCCCATGGCGTACAATGCGGGGCAGAAGGGGTGCGGTGGCTGCCATACCCTGGGGCTGAAGGACGATGCTGCCCGGCAGACACCGGAACGGAAATATTATAAGTATGGGATGGATTGCCAGAACTGTCATACCCGACACATGTTTTCCAAGAAAGAAGCTCAGGAACCGGAAGCATGCATGACCTGCCATACCGGTTTTGACCATGCCCAGTGGGAAATGTGGTCCGGATCCAAGCATGGGGTCACCTATCTTTTGAACCGGGAAATTGATCCGAAGAACAAGAACCGCGGCCCCAAATGCCAGACCTGTCATATGCCGGATGGAAACCACAGAGTGATGACGGCATGGGGTTTTCTCGGCCTGCGATTGCCGGAAGCGGACAAGGAATGGATGGGATACCGGGTAACAATTCTGCAGGGGCTGGGCGTACTGGATGCAGATGGGAAACCCACTGCAAGATTGGACGTTGTCAAGGCAGGCAAACTGGCCCGCCTGGACAAGGCATCCTTTGATGCGGAAAGGAAGCGGATCACAGACGTCTGCATGAAGTGCCACAGTAAAAATTTTGTGGACGAAAATATGAAAAATGCGGACCAGATGCTGAAGGCCGCAGACAAATTGTTTGCAGAGGCGATTGATACGGTTTCCGGTCTCTACAAAGATGGAATCATCAAATCAAAAGATGGCAGACAGTATCCAGATCTCCTGGAATTTTATGATGTTCATACCCATATCGAGGAAATTCTCTATGAGATGTTCATGGACCACAGAATGAAAACATTACAGGCATCTTTCCACATGTTTCCGGACTATGCCACGTGGTATGGCTATGCCAAGATGAAGAAAGACCTGGTTGAAATCAAGGAACTGGCGGCTGAGATGCGAAAAGAGCACAAAGCAGGAATCCACAAGTAAAAAATAGTTGCTTTATTCCCAAAAAGGACCCACCCGAAAAGGCGGGTCCTTTTTTTTTAAATATTTTTCCTTTTCTTTTGTTACCGGAGTACGGTGGCAGGGTAAAAGTGGCGACAGAAATTGCGACAGAAATTGTTGACAAGTTTTTGTATTTATGCAAAACTATTTTCAAGTTCCAATAAAACTGAAAGGAGGGAGAAAAAGGGTCTTTTTTTCAGATTTGTAAATGTAAGTGATTATTACAAATGGAGGTCAAACGTATGAAAAAGTTTGTATGGGTTCTCATGTTGGTGATTGCAACATTCGGTTTTTCTCAGGAAAAATACAGTGTTCTGACCGGAAAGGTTACGGTAGGCGGCAATCCGCTTCCCGGTGTCACCATCAAGCTCACCGGCCCCAGCTTAATGGGCCAGCGTGCCGTAGTATCAGATGAAAAAGGTACCTATCGGTTTAACCTGCTTCCGCCGGGAAAGAATTTCCAGCTGGATGCAACCCTGTCTGGTTTCAGTCCCTATGTGCGGAAGAATCTCACCCTCGCACTGGGTTCAACAATTACGGTTAATATAGAAATGAAGGAAGCGTCCGTTTCAGAAGAGATTGTTGTTACGGCCGAGGCACCTCTCGTGGATACTACTGCCAGTGCCACTTCCACGAACGTGACTTCGGAATTCATTTCAAAAATCAGTAATGACAGACAATACCAGTCGATTATGTCCATTATGCCGGGTGCCATTGAGGGGAATAACCCGACGATGCTCGGTGGGTCAAGTAGTGATAACGTGTACATGGTGGACGGGGCCGATACCACGGACCCGCTGACCCATACCTGGGGCGCGGCGTTGAACTTTGATACCATTGATGAAGTTCAGGTGGTTACCGGTGGCGTCAGTGCCGAATACGGCCGTGGCCAGGGCGCTGTGGTCAACCTCGTCACCAAGTCCGGTGGTAACAAGTTTCACGGCAGTGTTCGCTATCTTGCTTCTAACATTGACTGGAACAGTGAAGCAGAGGGAAAGCCTTTTGGCAGTGACCCCGCTGGTTCTACTCACTACACGTCGGAAGACCGCTGGTCCCTGACTCTGGGCGGCCCGATTATCAAGGATAAGTTGTGGTTCTTTGTTGCCTATGAGACCCGGGACAAAACGAAGGCATCTTTCCACTACAATAGCATTGAAGATTGGAACAATCAGGATCCATCCACGATGGAGCAGATTGAACCTGCCTATTCCGGCCATTATTTCTCAATCAAGCTGACGTATCAGCTCAATGAGAATCACAGCTTCCAGGCCTTTTACAGCAAAGATCCCATCAGTTTTCCCAATGCGGCCTACAGAAACTATACAAATTATGAGAATCCATTTATGGTCAGGCAGGAACAGGGTGGACACGTGGGCTACTTTGAATGGAACTGGGTGATGAGTAATGACTCTTTTATGACATTCAAGTATCAGAAGAACAGTTCACCTCTGAATCAGGTGCCGGTAAATGACCTGTGGTCAACCCCGCAGAATCCGGTTATGTTATGGTATTGGGCCGGTGCAGGTACCTACTATCCGGACGCAGGGATTGCGGATACCCGTTATCTGTCCACTCGTAAATTTGATTCCTACAGCGTATCCTGGTCCAAATTCATGGACACTGGCTGGGGCAGCCACGATTTCAAGCTGGGGTACGAATACCGGGATTCCGAATATGGGTCAAGATCCTATGCATGGAACGGCGGTTACCGGGTAACGTGGTATCCGCAGTACAATGAAGTCGATTATTATGCATACAACGACAATCGCCCCTTTGCGACGACCTATGAAAAGTACACCGCTATGTTCGGACAGGACAAGTGGGCGGTGACAGACCGTTTGACACTGAATATCGGCTTCCGTACGGAGCAGTTGAAGCTGGAAAACCTGGAGCACCAGGAAGTGGTGAAGAATGATTTCAGCGATACCTTGTCTCCCCGTATTGGATTTGCCTATGACCTGGATGGCGACAGCATACACGGGTCTTATTCCCGCTACTATGATGCGATTGGGAACTGGGTGGTTACAAACAGCCAGCCCGGACAGTTGTACACCAGGGACAATTACTATATCTGGCCGATTGACTTATATTCCCTTGGTGAGCCATGGCATAACCATGATGCATGGATGGCGATGAATCCGGTAGATCATCCGGAACTCTGGACATTCTACCGCACCAATACCTATGGAAATGCCGGAGATGCCCAGATTCTTGGGACAATTGACCCTTCCTATATGGATGAATTTACAATTGGCTACGAAAAGCAGTTGACCCCGAACATGTCAGCCGGCATCAACTTTTGGGACAGAACATGGAAAGATGTATATGAAGATTCCGATTTTGATGCAGATGGCGTCTGGACATTCCAGACGGTGGACGGGGACTGGCGCGAATACAAGGCCGTAATCCTGACCTTGCAGAAGAAGCTCTCAGATGACGGTTTCCAATTCCTCGCATCCTACACCTTTTCCAGCACCAAGGGTGTTTCCTCCGCGGACAACTCCACGGTTTATCTGGATTCTGTGTATGATGTGTACAACTGGTATGGAAAGCTGGGTACGGATCATCCCCACATGCTGAAGTTCAATGGTTCTTATACCTTCAATGGCTTCACAGTGGGCCTCAATTATCAGTTCCTGACTGGTGGCGCCTGGGCAGCGGTAATGGAAGTTGCAGATGAAATCCCCGGTTCTGGGTCCGATTATCAGTATCCATTCTATGAAAAGAGAGGGACCCGGAGAATGCCGTCCTGGAGTCGGGCAGACCTGCATGTTGAATATCAATTCGATTTCAAGCTCTGGCAGACCATGTCTTTAAGCCTCTACACTGATATTTTCAACGTACTGAACACGCGCTGCGCAATCGGCGTGGACAGCACAATTGGTTTTGGCCACTATGATACGACCGCAACACCGGGAACACAGGCGTACACGGACTACGTGACAACTCACGCGCCGGTTATGGATGAGGCGTATGATACTTTCGGCCAGTATACCAACTACACAATGCCACGTTCCTATTACTTTGGAGCGGCTCTGAAGTTCTAAAGGCAGGTGTAAAAAACTAAAGGGGGGGCAACCCCCCTTTTTTTGTTTCCCCTAAGGAGGAGGAATGAGAAAAGTTCTTTTGGTTACTGTAATGGTTATTGTCACAGCAGTGATGTTGACAGGCCAGAACCTGTACAAGAATTTCGATTATGTCACAGTGCAGGGGAGAGTGTTAACCCGTAGCGGGGAACCGGTGGTGAAATGCCTTGTTGAAATCAGGACCGTAAGCCAGGGAGGTGGCGAAGTGGATGTCATCGGTACCGGCTCAAGAAACGTGTCTAACCTTGAGAAGGCCGGTTGGGGTCGAACAGATGAGAAAGGGTTTTATTCTATCAAAGGCATTCCAAGCCCTGGCAACTATCTGGTTGTTGTAAAAGGGGTAAAGGGCTTTAAGAAAACCCAGACTCCTGTCAGTGTGGGGGCTGGACAGAGCAAGGTGGTAACGGTTAATCCCCTGATCCTGGACAAGTATCAGGAGATTGATTCCAAAACAAGGAAGCTCCTGAAGAAAAGCAGCAAATTGTTGAAGAAAGGGGATTTTGACGGAGCGGAGAAATTGTTGCAGGAGGCAAATACCCGTAATGCCGGATTGAGCGAGGTCCATGTGAGTCTTGGGAATATCTATCTGAAAAAGAAGAAGTACAGTATGGCGCTTTCCGAATTCGGGAAGGCATTTGAATTGGGGGAAAGAAACCCTGCCTTATGCATGACTTCAGCAAAGCTTGCCTTTTCGTTGAAGAAATTTGCTGAGAGTGCTGAATTCGCGGATTCGTTTCTGGAATCAAACCCAAAAGACTTGATTGGCCTTTATGTGGCTGGACTCAGCCATTTCAACATGAAACAGTTTAAAGAAGCGGAGCCCTACTTTAAAAAATACGCGACGATCAAAGGTGCCGAAAATCATGATGTAAACTTTCTCTACGTGTACGGAATGACTGAAAATGCGTTGGAGCATTACGATGCAGCTGCCAGTCTTCTGCAGAAGGCATATCAAGCTGGATGGAAAGCCAATCCCTCGTTTCTGAAAACTCTGGCCAATGCCTACCTGAAGCAAAACAAGAAACCTGAAGCGAAATTGATTCTGAAGGAACTTCTGGATAAATTTCCCGAATTTGATGGCAGAAAACTTGCGAAAGAAACATACAATTCTCTGTGAATTCCGTAGAAGAATTTGAAAAAGATGCCAGTTTCAGTCTCTCCTTTGAGGCATCGTGAATTTTTCAGGAGGAACAGGTGAAAAAAATCTTTCTTTTTGTGATGGTTCTGACTGTCCCGCTGCTGGGGCAAAAGCTGTATCAACAATTTGACTATATTTCTGTAACAGGAAGGGTGATTTCAAGGGGCGGGACGCCGGTGGCCGGTTGTTTGGTCGAGCTTCGGGAATTGCCATCAGGTGGTGTTTCGGAGCATAGTGGAGATGCCATGTCCGGGGGTGACAGCTCGGTTTCACCCGGATGGGGCAGAAGCAATGTAGCGGCAGTCAGTTCAGGAAGCCGGAATATAGAGAATCTTAAGAAAGTGGGATGGGCAAGGACGGACAAAGAGGGACACTATAAAATGGATGGTATCCCTGTTCCGGGAGATTACGTCCTGATTGTAAAAGGGCAGAAAGGATTCAAGAAAACACAAATTCCCCTCAGGGTAGATAAAGCGGTTGGAGACGTATTCAAAGCTCAGGACCTGATTCTGGACAAGTACGTGGAGATTGACCGTAAAACCAAAAAAAAGTTGAAAAAAGCGGATAAATTCCTCAAAGCGGGGAAACTTGATGATGCGGAAAAGTTGTTGAATGAAATAAAGGCAGAGCATCAGGACTTGTCATCGGTTTATGTCAGCCTGGGGAATATCTATCTGAAGAAAAAAGATTACGCGAATGCGTACCAGGCTCTTGCACGCGCATTCAAGCTCGGAGAACAAAACCCTGGCCTCTGCATGACTGCCGCCAGGATTTCCTTCAGCAGCCATAAATTCACTGAGACATTGCCATATCTGAATGCAGTTTTGGACCAGAAGCCGAATGATTTGAATGCATTGTACTTAAATGGGGTTTGCCACTACAACTTACACCAGTTCAAAGAAGCGGAAGGTTTCTTCGAACGTTATCTGAAGGTTGAGAACGGACAATCCCATGAAGTCAGCTTTCTGTACGTGTATGGAATGACGGAAATGGCGTTGAAGCACAATGATAAGGCTGCTTTGTATCTGAATCTCGCATATCAGGGAGGCCTGAAGGCCGATGCCAGCTACCTTAAAAACCTGGCAGGGCTCTACCTCTCCACTAAAAACAACAAAGACGCTAAGAGAATACTGGGAGACCTGCTTAATAAATTTCCAAAATTCGAAGGCAGAGAAGAAGCTCAGAAGGTTTTTAATTCATTGTAGCCCATCAGAAAAACAGCTAATCCATAATAAAGGGGAGGCAATGTCTCCCCTTTATTGTTTGTTCACTGATTGTCCATCTGGGTACTGCGATTCAGGCTTCGGGGTGTTGAATGTTGTACCTGGAGATTTTTCCCCCTTCTATCTTTCCCTATCTGACGCGTGCATTCATTCATAACGCCGTATTGAAATTTATGGGATTGTGGTGATACCAGCACATGATTTGGTTTTTGATGTTCAGGTTAGAGCTGGAGAATGGTAAACTATATCTATGAGACGAATGGCGAAATTCTGGATCGAATATCTAAGTG
>Ga0164318_10001658_pt1 | contig 20036 bp, 12 predicted proteins | sample GuaBasSedimGuay9_FD_113734 | JGI IMG/M metagenome (GOLD analysis project Ga0164318, IMG submission 113734) | Subseafloor sediment microbial communities from Guaymas Basin, Gulf of California, Mexico - Guay9, Core 4571-4, 0-3 cm | ecosystem: Environmental > Aquatic > Marine > Hydrothermal vents... | reverse complement strand
TGACCTTCGATGACGGTCTCTCGTCCCACGTTAAATTGGCGGCCCCCATACTCACGGCCAGGGGGCTCCCGGGCACCTTCTTTGTCACCATCGGGAATGTCGGCATTCCTTACGGGGGAAACTGGAGCGACTGGCAGAACATATCGGACAGGGGACACGAGATCGGCTGCCACACCATCACACATCCGGACCTCACCACATGCTCCCCCTCGAAACTCTTCGACGAGGTGGTCCTTTCGAAGCGGATAATCGAGGAGAATATCACGGATATGAGATGTGAATCGTTCAACTATCCGATGGGGAGGTACAATTCGACGGTCCTGGATCTCGTTTCCCGGACCTACATTGCAGCAAGGGGAGACGATCACAACATCACCTCTCCGCCTGCTCCGAATCCGAAGACACCGGAAAACCGCTACAGTGTAATACCTGTCAACTTCGGGGGAAGTGAAACGGCCGAGGAGATGTCCGATCTCCTGAACGATACCCTGGACACCGGTGGATGGCTCGTGGAGATGATCCATGCTGTCGAAGGGGGGGGCTGGGATTCGGTTCCCCTCTCCGAGTTCCGCCCGCACATGGATAGGATATCCTCGATGAAGGATGAGTTGTGGGTGGACACGTTCGCCAATATCTCGAAGTACATAAGGGAAAGGGACGGGGCCCGGCTGACCTGCGATACGTTCGAGGATCATATTGACAACATATCGCTCGATTCCGGTCTCGACCCCGAAATATACGATGTTCCGTTGACATTGGATGTTCGCGTTCCTCCCGACTGGGTGGATGTCGATGTGGTGGTGGACGATCATCGGGTGACGATCTCACCCCCGATTAACGGAAGTGAAAGACATATCTTCATGGAGATGCCGATCGGTTCCGGAGCAGCGGTGTACAAGAATGTATCGTTCCCGTCTCTCGTCCCCCGGGATCAAGGGGACGTATTCTCACCCGGAAATGGGAATTCCTCCACGATGTTCCATTTCGAAATAGTCTTCGGTTCCGGGAGAGGACGTAATGTCTCACACGGCCCCGATCTGTTCCTCGACCTCAACGGGGACGGTGATGCGGATGATGTATTCCGCGGTATGACGGAGGGCCCCCACAGGATGGAAAGGGTGAACCTGACAGGAGGAACCGGGAACGGTTCGCTGTTCGGGGTGGACCTGTCGTTCCCTCCCGGATGCAGGGACATCGGTTTCTTCATCGAAGCCCGGGACACGGAAAACCTGCCTGCTAGGTATCCCGCGGAAGGCTTCATGAGAGGGCCAGAGGTCAACGATCCTCCCGGAGCTCCCTCGGGTCTGTCGGTGATGTTCGCCCATTCCCGTCACCCCCGGATATCATGGGATCCTCCGGATGACCCGGACGGGGATGACGTTTCGGTGTTGTTCAGGTTGGGTTCTGCCGATGACGGACTTCTTCTTGTCAACAGGTCCCTTGTCAATGAAACATCCCAGGAGCTCTCCATATCGGATGATGGGGAAGGATTGGGACCGGAGTTATGGTTCAACCGGAACCTCTCAGTGGAGCTTCGTTTCGTGGATTCGAGAGGTGCCTTCTCATCGGTCTCTGAGCTCCGGTTCCACCCGGTGAACGGTGCTCCCTCACCTGTCAGCGGCATGTTCGTCATAGGCAGGGATACTTCGGGTCCGATCCTCCATTTCAATCCATCCTCTGATCCGGAGGGAGACGAGATAATCTACCATATCACGCTTCTCGAGGGTGCTGGCGACTCCTTCACTCCGCTTCCCGGTTTTCCGGCAGCCGTATCCGATACCTTCTTCCTCCTTCCCGGGGTCCTGATGGATAACCGGACCTACCGGGTGGAGATAGTCTCCGAGGATGAATACCATGCACTGTCGGGTGTGTCCTCTTTTGATTTCCTTGTTGATCTGCCTCCTTTCCCCGTCAGGAACATCTCCGTGACGGGGGAGGGGGATGCCCTGGTGGAGTGGGAATATGATGAATTGTTTGCCAGAAATATCAGCGGTTTCGAGCTTCTGGTCTTCGACGGGGATCCGGCGGTGTCCGGGGTCGATCCCGTCATGAGGATGATGTACGGGGTTGATTCCCGAAACGCTTCGGTCCCGGGTCTCGAGCATGGGAGGCCGTACTGGTTCTCCGTGGTCCCGTACGATTTCTCGGGAAACAGGGGAGAACCGGCAGCGTTCGTAAGGTTCACACCCCGGGACGTGGTCCCGCCGGGGAGGGTCACGAACCTGACGGCGGAGATCGAGGGAAACCCCCCTGTTTGCAGGCTCAGATGGGAAATGGAATTCACCGGGGACCTTCAGGGTTTCATGATATTCCGGATGGAGAACGGGACACTGGCCGATGTCAGTGGGATCGAGCCTCTCCATGTCATCAATGAAGGGAACAATTCACCGAGGAAATGGCTGGATGAGGGCATCTCGAACGACACCGTATTCAATTATGCGGTGGTCCCCTTCGATGGAAATGGGAACCGCATCACCACGGAACTGCAGTGGGTCCGGGTGAATGTGACATCGAAGAAGCCGGTGGAGCTCCCCTATGAGGGACCCGGGGGCGGGTCCAATTTCACGATATCGGACGAGGATGAGGGAGGGATCCCGGGCCATCTGATCCTGCTTGTTGTTCTGATTGCCGTCCTGCTTTCTCTCGCTGCTGTTTTTGTTCTCGAAAGGAGGGGATCTTCGGGGAGCTTCGAGGAATGAGAGGGCCCTGATATTGTTCGGTAAGCGAGAGATGCCGCGCATGTATTCGAGATCGGAAACATGCGCAGCTGATATATTTCAGGGTGAATTTGAAAATATGCCAGCGATTATTATATACCCCTATCTCGGATGATATGGAGTGGAGTTTGCATGAACCGTTCGTTTGCGATCCTCATCTCAGCCCTTCTTCTGGTACTTTCCATTTACGGCACATCGGCCTCACCGGAATATGATCAGGGAGACGGCAGCCCGTCCCCCCGTTCCGGCCCATTCCTGTGGACACACAGAGGCCCCATGTCCGTTCGTGACCTGGAGAATGTTTTTTCGATGGGAAGCGACCGGGATACGGGATACTGGATCGTCCAGTTCGAAGCCCCCTCCACCGTGAACAGGGACGCTCTCATAAGATCCCATGGTTACATCCCGCTTGACTATTTCCCCGACAACGGCTACGTGGTGAAGCTCGGGGACCGGGATCCGTCCGATCTCTTCCACCTCCCCGGTGCGGTGGGAGCCTCACCATTCTTTTCCGGTTTGAAGGCCTCCCCCCACCTCATCTCGCTTTACATGAACGGAGAGGACCCCTTCGAGGGACTCGGTTCAGCAACAGTTGAAACGTTCAGGGGCGCGGACATCGAGGATTCCCTGGAAACTCTCGGCGTCGGCTGGACCAGGGTATCGGGTACGAGATATCTCGTGAATACCCCGGAGCTCGATCTTGTCGATCTGTTGAAGGTGGACGGGGTGAAATGGATAGAACCGAGATCACCCATGGAGCTCTTCAACAACGTAGCGGATTCCATAATCGATGTGGATACTGCATGGGACTCTCTCGGACTGGATGGAACCGGGCAGGTCGTTGCCATCTCCGACAGCGGGCTCGACACCGGTGTTGATGATCACAACATCACTGGGGACATCCATCTCGATTTCGACAACAGGGCCACCATCGTCAACTGGGCCGGTTCCTCCCCGGACGACGAACACGGTCACGGGACCCATGTGGCGGGTTCGGTCGCAGGAAACGGTGCAAGGTCCAGCGGGAACATCAAGGGTATGGCATACAATTCCTCGATATACTTCCAGGCCATAATGGACAATTTCGGCCAGCTGCAAATACCATCCAACCTCAGCCAGCTGTTCACACAATCCTACAATGCGGGGGCAAGGGTACATACGAATTCATGGGGCTCCCAGCTCTCCTCGCTTTTCGGAGCCTACACGACCGATTCGTACGACGTGGACTGGTCCATGTGGTATCACCCCGACATGCTCATACTCTTTGCGGCGGGCAATGACGGAATGGACGCGAACTCCGATGGCAGGATAGACAGCAATTCCGTTTCACCACCGGCGACGGCAAAATCGACCCTGACGGTGGGAGCCTCGGAGAACCTCAGGAGCTCGGGAGGGTTCCAGGGGACCTGGGGCTCGGGATGGCCCGCGGATTTTCCCGCCTCCCCCATCTCGGGGGACCGCCCCTCGAACAACTCCAACGGAATAGCGGCATTCTCCTCCCGGGGTCCCCTTGATGACGGCCGCATCAAACCGGATGTTGTGGCACCGGGTACGAACATACTCTCGACGAAGAGCTCGCAGAGCTCGAGTACCGGGTGGGGGTCGTACAATTCCTATTACCTTTACAACGGGGGGACGTCGATGGCAGCCCCCATAACGGCCGGCATGGCGGTCCTTATCAGGCAGTTCTACAACGGGACCCTGGGCATGTCGTCTCCCTCCGCGGCCCTCATGAAGGCGACGATAATCAACGGGGCCACCGATCTGTATCCGGGACAGTACGGGGCCTCCAGCCCGACCACAAGGGAGATAGACGGAAGACCGGACATGAACCAGGGATGGGGCAGGATAAACCTCAAGGATTCCGTCGACCCCGACAGCGGTATCGTATCCTTCGTTGACAACAGTACAGGCATCTCCACGGGAGAGAACCTGGCGAGGATGTTCAGGGTGCTCTCCTCGGACACGGAGCTCCGGCTGACACTCGCATGGTCGGATTATCCGGGCTCGCTGTTTGCAGGCAAGCAGCTTATCAACGACCTGGACCTGATACTGTATGCCCCGAACGGGACGGCATACAGGGGCAATGACTTCTCATACCCCTTCGATGATTCGACTGATTCCATCAACCCCGTGGAGGGTATCGCAGTGAAATCCCCATCCCCCGGATGGTGGAAGGAGAAGGTGGAAGGATCCAACATACCGAGAGGCCCCCAGCACTTCGCCCTGGTCGCATCCGGTAACATATCCGAGATGATGTCGAACATGATGCTGTTCGACAGGAGGTTCTATTCCATAGACCACGATACCGTAACCCTGTCCCTGACATCAAGGGACCTTGCCGGGTACGGAAGCGTCGAGGTGCATGTATCCTCCAATTCGGATCCTGCGGGAAAGAATGTCACTCTCTTCGAGAGCGGGAGTTCGGGAGCCTTTCTGGGAAGCTTTCACACCCGGAACAACTCCCTCACATCCGCCGATGAACTTTTCGTATCCCACAATGACATCATAACGGCGGAATACGTCTCACCCTTCAACTTCACCTACCGTGCAAATGCAACTGCCAAGAGACCCATGAGGGTTGCCCTCATCAGACTTGACGAGAACCTGCTGACCTATTCGAGGCATGATTTCCTTCATCTTAAGGGAGCGGGCGACCCGGGCCTGGATGTTCAGTGGACGGTCCCCGGTTCGAATCTTCCATGGATCGGTATATTCGATGACGGCCTGCCCGCCCACGGTGATGAGGAGGCGGATGACGGCGAATACAACGTGGAATTCTATCTGGGCGGGGTCTATTTCGCCGAGGGAAACATTACCCTCAGGGTGCAGGATCCATTCCTCGGCCCCCTTCTCTACGAGCAGTTTCCCATCACGATCAACTCGTCCATGCCAGGTGCACCGGGTGAGCTGGACGCCGAACCCCTCCCTGTCGGAAATACCGTTTTCCTCAAATGGAGGCGGTCCGCATCCACCGGTGTCCACCATTACAACGTGTTCATAAACGCATCGGATACCCCACCGGGCCTGGATGAATCGGGATGGGTCTTTTACATGTCGACAACCGGCCCGGAGAATACCACGGTGGTGGATGGTCTGGTCGACGGGGTCGGGTACAGCTTCCGCGTTGCAGCGGTGAACGGGGCCGGCAACATGTCATCCCTGTCATTCTGGGACAGTGCGGTACCTTACGATATCACTCCTCCGACGGTTGTTTACAATGAAGCACCGATGATATTCTCGGGCAGGGCCGTTCTGGAGTTCGAATCGGATGATGACCTGGAGCTATTGGAGCTCCAGTATTACCATGATGAGAACATGAACGGGCTTGTGGATGACAACGGGACATTCATTCCCGCTGTGAATTCCACGAACTCGACGGTTGTGTGGGACACAAGGTCATCTGCGGGAGGTCCGGGTGATATCGAGCGCATGATACTGAGGTTCAGGGGGATGGACGAGGTTCCCAACGTTTCGGACTGGACGTATATGGGAGGGTTCGGTGTTGACAACACTCCCCCCCACGGCCTGAAGCTCTCCATATCTCCTCCAAGGGTCACGAACGGAACGGATTTCGACGTGATAGGAAACACGGAACCGCTCTCGAGGGTCATGGTCATTCAGAATGGTGAATTCCTGACCGAGCTGACTGCAGGAACCTCCGGTCTGTTCGATTTTCACCTGACGCTCGAGGAGGGCCCCAACAGTCTGAACCTGACAGCCTACGATCTTCACGGTGCGGGGCCAACCTACCTGAACATGACGTTCACAAGGGACACCTCACCTCCGGTAGCCGTGATAAGGGATTTCAACAGGACCATGGAGATCATGTGCAACTGCACCTCCTTCATCTCCGATTCCTATGACGTGGGAGCTGATCCCGAACAGACCAGAATTTCCAATGTGACCTGGGTCCTCATCGGTCCCTACGGTGCAACCAGCAGATCGTATTCGAGGACGTTCATGCACACAATGGATATACTGGGTCGATACGAGTTGAAGCTCTGGGTGAGAGATGCGGCAATGAACATGGCCTATGCCAACACATCCTTCGTCGTGGTGGATCTCACCCCGCCAACCGCAAGAATATCGGGGCCCGTCGAGGTCGCGGAGGATACGACGATCGGCTATTCCCTTCTGAATTCAACGGACAATGATCCGACCCTCTTCTCCTCCCTGAAAGCCAGCGTTCTCTGGACCTTCACCGGACCCGACGGTTTCCGGGAGACATCAGACAGGTACGAACCGCTTGTATCCTTCCCCGACCCCGGCTTGTATTATGTAATGCTGTCGATAACCGATATGGGCGGAAACGACGCATCTGCCGAGATCGCTGTCACGGTCCTTGACATCACCCCTCCCGATGTGGACATCGTCGGCGAGATCTTCTTCGATCCCGGTGCCAGGGCAGTGTTCAACGCCTCGGTGATCGACAACGTCCGGGAAGGGGATGTGACCTATCTGTGGGTACTGTCCTATCTGGATGGGGACATGGAAGATGTCGTCGGCACGAACGCCACGTTCGAATATGTTCTTGTCTCATCCGGGAACTACACGCTGAGGCTGACCGTTACGGACGCTTCGGGTAACAGCAGGAACGAGTCGGTTAACCTTTTTGTAAGATCCCCTTTGATGGTGACGGACCTTCCGACCGGAAGCGGTGAGGGGAAATTCATGGATCCCCTAGTCATTTTCGGGATCTCCGTGGCAGTCATAATCCTCACCCTTTTCGGCGTTGTCATCCTGGTCCGTCGGGGAAGATATGATGATGTGGAAGCCGAATGGGAGGAGGAAGAGGACCTGGATGAGCTGGACGAGGTGGACATAGATGATGAACCGGGCTGGGAAGATTGGGACGAGTGGTGAAGGGTCATCTCATTCCCCTCCGCATGAAAGGGTCACGGGGTTCGATCCAGCCTTTTCAACCCCTTCGGATATCTGTGTGCAAGGTCCGGATATATGGCCTTGAAATCCAGCCATGTCTTCTTGAATTCGTCATCGATCTTCTTGATGGGCTTTGCGGGTATGCCCGCAACAATTGTCTTCTCCTCCACCACGCCGTTGATCTTCACAACGGCTCCCTCGGCAACGACACCCCATCTCCCGATAACGGAGAAATCGGTCACGACCGAACCCATGCCTATCACTGCCAGGTCCCCTATCGTGCAGTTGTGGATGACGCACCCGTGACCGAGTGTGACATCATTTCCGATGACCGTTTGATCTCCCGGCCTCGCATGGATGACAACGTTCTCCTCGATCGAGGTCCTGTCACCGATGATTATCTTCCCGTAGTCGCCCCTGACGACCGCACCCGGGCCGATGTAGACATCCTTTCCGATCGTCACATCACCGACAACCGTGGCGGTTTCGAAGACGAATGTCCCTTCACCGATCTTCGGTATTCTGCCCTCGAATTCGTATACGCCCATATCCATACCTCAAGGTTTCTGAAGGTTCGCAAGGAAGTCGATCATCAGTTTCGGCATACTGCTCATTCCGGGGCTCTTCTTGAATATCGGAACCATTATCTTCACGAGAATGAATCCCAGGATCATGATCAGCGCAGCGAGAAGGAGCTGTGAGTATCTTATTCCGAGGATCGGAACCTTTCCTATCAGTGAACCCACGGCATCCCCGATGATCCCCATAGCATCCACCTTCAATACATGAAACCTCTATGGCTTATTTAATATCCTCCCATATCTCAATGTCCCGCGGGGACCTGCTTCACAATGTTTTTCATGTGGTTTCCGATGTATGTTCATGGGTCGATGTCCCAACTGCGGGGCCGTTCTGGGATGCTTCGATGGAACCCAGCACGGCTGCATGGAGGGAAGCTATGAAACGATGTACGGTCGGGAGATCTGTCCCGTGTGTCGAAAAGGATGCTATCCTTGGAGGATAGACCACTCCCCCGGACAGGGAGGTTACCGGTCCGGAACCTGCTGCAGATGCGGAGCTTCCCCCGGGGGGGAAGCGGAGAAGGAATGAAATACAAGGGTCACATTTCATGAAACGGGTGTGATCAATGGGAATATGGGACGGGAATAGATACGTGATAAAGCAGAAGGTCCTTACCATCGGTAGGAAGTATTACATCGAGGACGGTTCCGGGAAGAGGATCGGATTCTGCAAGCAGAAGATGTTCAAGCTCAAGGAGGATATCCGGATCTACACCGGAGAGGACATGAAGGAGGAGCTTCTGACAATAAAACAGGAGCAGATACTCGATTTCTCCGGAACCTTTGTGGTAAAGGATACAAGGACCGGGGAAAAGGTGGGTTACGTGGGGCGGAAAGGGCTGAAGTCCATATTCAGGGATACCTGGAAGCTGTTCGATTCGGAGAGGAACGAGATCGGCACCGTGGAGGAGGAAGGGGGCATCGTGGCCGTTCTCAGGAGACTTGTGGACTGGATGAAGTTCGTTCCCAAGAAGTATCACTTCAACCATGACGGAAAGGAGTTCGCCCTTGCCAAGCAGAAGTTCCAGCTGATCGGGGATACCTGGACCCTGGAGATATTCCCCGACTGCAAGGTCGACAACAGGCTGATAGTCACCGCCGCCCTGATGATGGACATAGTGGAGCAGCAGAGAGGCGGATGAACGGGAAGAGACCTTTCCGCGTGATGTCCGATTCAACCGATCTCAGATGCTCTCTTCGTGATAGAGGTAGGTGATCTCCAGTGTGTAGGTGAACCCGTTGTCGGGAGTCCCCACCCACAGGAACGGTCCGATCCAGGTATCATCGCCCGCCACCAGGGAAACCGTCATCGACAGCTGCCACTGTGTGTTCATGTATGTCGTCCCGTCCCAGTCCACGACAATGGAGGTGAAGTATGGCTCACCCGGGGGTGCGGAGCCTCCCTGGATGGTGTTGGTATGATTCCCGTCGACTTCCGACAGTGCGATCTCCCCGACCTGGTCGGGATTTGTGCCCTCGTCACCGTCCTCTATGGTCACGTTGACCATGATGGAGATGACATTTGCGAACTCCAGGTTTATATCCACGGTGTTGGTAAGTTCCTCGGGCTGAGCCTGGGCAAGTCCGGTGGGCCTGTTGGTCAGCGTGAGGGTGCCCGTGTTAACGACCGGTTCCTTTTCTCCTCCACCACCCCCGCCCGAGCCCAGGCATCCCGAGAGCAGTGCGATCAGCGCTACAGATACGAAAATGAGAGATCCTTTGTCCATGCCTTACACCCCGTTTTTCTTTTCATTATCGTCTAGTGCGATAATAAATCATTTGGTCCATCGGCCAAATATTGCCCGCGATCTCTGGCCGGAAAGGGTATCATGCATCGTACGGTTTCACAAGGTGATGCCGTAGATGGATGAGTACTTCCTCTTCAGATACGAGATGAAATGGTCCTCCGTCAGCGGGTGCCCCGTGACTTTCTCCACCAGCTCCTCGGCGGTGTGGAGCTTTCCCTTCTGATGGATGTTCTCCCTGAGCCACCCCAGAATGGAAGAGAACTCGCCCCTTGATATGGATTCCTCCATACCGTCGATGCTTTCAAGGGCCCTGTCGTAGAACTGTGCCGAGTAGAGATTTCCCAGGGCATAGGTGGGGAAGTATCCGACAGCTCCCATGGCCCAGTGTATATCCTGGAGGCATCCCTCGGAATCGTTCCTCAGCTCCAGTCCCAGGTACTTCTCGTATTTCTCGTTCCATACCTGGGGGATATCATCGACATCAAGTTTCCCGTCCATCAGCTCGGTCTCTATCTCGAACCTGACCATGATGTGCATCGAGTAGGTCACCTCATCGGCTTCCACCCTGATGGGGGATGGTCTCACGATATTGATGGCCCCGTGAAAATCCTCCAGGTTCCTGTTCTTCATGACCGGGAATGCCTCCTGCAGCAGCGGGAAGAATGCTTTCCAGAAACCAACTGACCTTCCTATGAGGTTCTCCCACAATCTTGACTGGGATTCATGGATCCCCAGAGATATGGGTTCGGCAAGGGGTGTGTAGTAATGCTCCTTCAGGAAACCCTGTTCGTACAGGGCGTGCCCCCCTTCGTGTATCGTTCCGAACAGTCCCGGTCTGATATCGTTCTCGTCGTACCTCAGCGTCACCCTCACATCATCCATGCTTCCCGAAGTGAACGGATGAGCGGTGACATCGATCCTTCCCCTGTTGAAGTCGTATCCCATCCTCTCCAGTATCATCCTGAAGAATGATTCCTGCTTCGGGATGGGGAAGTCCCCCCTTGCACTTTCGTCCCCCGGTTCGACCGCATCGGAGATCGATCTCACGATCGGTATCAATCTCTCCCTCAGGTTTCCGAATATCTCCCGGACCATGCGGCTCTTCATGTAGGGTTCGTATTCGTCCAGAAGGGCATCGTAGGGTATGTCATCGTACCCTATCAGCTCCGCAACCTCCCTCTTCAGAGAAAGCATCTTCTCGAGGGAGTCCCTGAATATGGAGAAATCGCTCATCTTTCTGGCCTGGACCCATCTCTGGGTCGCAACGGGTTCCAGACCGGAGAGTTCCTTGACGATCCTCTCGGGGATTGCCGAGGCTCTTCGGTACTGCCTCTCTATCTCCCTTACGATGGAGGCCTGTTCGGGGGACATATCCTTCATCGAGGAGCATTCACGGATGAGCTCCCCCATCCTGTTCGAGGTCAGTCTCTCGTGTGCGATGCCGGCGATGAGCGCCTGCTGTTCCCCCCTCATCTCAACGGCCCCCGGCGGCATGTATGTGTTCTGATCCCACATCAGAATGCTGCCGGCAAGTCCGAGTTTTCTGATGTCAGCATATCTGGTCAGGAGGTCATCATAAGCTTTCATCATCCTATCACTTCTTTCTTTCCGTAAGTAGGTCATTGCAGAAATAATTCACCTCTGATCGAACAAGGTTGGATCCCCCCCGTCTCATGTTGTTCGTGTGATTGTCGATGTTGCAAGCGAAATGCTTCATTGCAGCAGTTCTCTTCATTGTCCGGCAATGCTTACTCAAGAGAATTGGTGGGGGAGGGCCTGATCATCACGGGTGATAATCAGCAGCGATTCCATTTCCCTCATTGACATATAGCTGGATAGGGAATGTTCCCTAGAGCATGGAAGAAAAGGAGTTATTGAACTGCAGCGAGTGCATGAAGCAGATCATCAGGGGTTACTTCGTTGGTCCTGGAGAGGAGACGGCCTATCTGTGTTCATCATGTTCCAGGACCTTCTGCGGGGGTTGTGGGTTCTTCGATGAGCATGATGACGAATTCCTCTGCAACCTCTGCTGGCTCAACAGGGCGAAGGGCCTGATCTCAAACGAGAAATACATCCAGGCCATGTGGATCTTCAAGAAGCTCGGAAGGTCCAGGGATGTGGAGGAAATGAAGAGGATGGAGATGGAGAGAAGGAGGAAGCTGAAAATCGTGGGTGGTGTGCTGGAGGAGAAGAGAGGGTCGTTCATAAGAAAGGATTGACATCCTTCCCGACCGATCATTCAAGCAGCGGATGGCAGGTCCACATCATGACCTTGTTGCATGCCTTCAGCGCTTTTCAATATGACCGATACATCGGTCCCGATGATCCTGCCGTTATCCGTTATCAATGAAGCATCCATATCTCCCCCGTACCTCTCCACCAGTGTCCTTGCGAGTATCAACCCCAGCCCTCTCCTTGTGGCCTCTTTTTTCAGCGGTTGCTCTCCGCGGATCACATCCAGCTGTTTCTCATCTATTCCGGGACCCCTGTCCCTGATGTGAATGTAAACGCATCCATCCTTCCGGTCAAGTTCCAGCTCCAGGAAGGGATCTTTCTTCTGGTATCTGAGAGCATTGTCCATGAGAATATGAAAAACCATTTCCAGATGTTCATCGGCTTGAACGAAGAGCATTTCTGAAGGTTTGCGGATCTCGATCGTGGGTTCTTTCTTCATGAAATCCGTCCTGACCCTTTCAAGACACCGATCTATCACAATATTCAGATCCCTTACCTTTGGTATGATATCTTCCCTGTTCAACCTGGAGAGCAGCAATATGTTGCTTGTGAGTGAGATGGATCTTTTTGCCAGATTCTCCATGGAGGACAGAACCTTCCCGAGAGTGTCAGCCTCTTCCCTGACCATCGAAGCCAGCTGAATGCCCGATATGATGCCCTGGTGTATGTTCCCTATATCGTGCAGGAGGAGATCGAGGTATAGCTCCGCCCTTTCCTTCTCCATCCTTGCCTGCTCCTCCTTTTTCCTCAGGTCCGTGATATCCTTGGCGAAGATCGAGACGTATTCCACCTCATCATCCATGTTTTTGATGGCATAGAAGTGTGTGTTGAACAGGATATCGTCTCTTGAATCTTCCTTTTGAATATTCTCCCCTGTGGAGAACACGTATTCAATCCATTCCCTCCTCCTCCTTGCAACGTCGTCGGGAAGGATCGCGTACAGGTTCATACCTATCAGCTGTTCCACGGTCCTGCCCAGTCTTTCCGCTGCTACCGCATTGCAGGTCAGGATCACACCTTCCCTGTTTATGAGCAGCAGTGAATCCAGGGTGGAATCGATGAGACCTCTCTCGAACATCCTGCTCTTTGCCAGAAGGTTCTCCATCCTCCTTCTTTCGGAGATGTCCCTTACAAAGGCGAATATGATCTCCTCTCCATCCAGTTCCAGATGGTTCAGGTAGACTTCCGCGGGGAAGGTCCGTCCATCCGGCCTTTTCATCACTGTTTCCACGGATGTGGACCCTTTCTCTTTCACCTCTTTCAGGAAATTGATCAATTTCGACTTAGAATATGTCGGGTATATGTCCCATAGATACATTCTGGAGAGTTCTTTCTTCGTGTATCCGAGGTATCCGGTCACGGTCTCGTTGACATAGTACACCTTCCCTTCCATGTCGATCCACAATATCATCGAATCGTCCTTTTCCAGGGTCTGAAAGGCCAGGTTCTTCAATCTGGAGAGTTCCCATGTATCCCTCAGGTCCCTGCATATGGTCACGATGTATCTTTCATTTCCCACAGTAACTATCGACGCGGAGAGAGAGACCGGATGTTCATCTCCGTTCCTGTCCTTCAGGTAGGTCTGAAAATGCCTCACTTTTCCCATTCTTTCCAGTTCTTTTACGTATGCTTTCCTGTCATCAATGCGGCACCATAGATCGATGTCCATGGTAGTCCTTCCTATGACCTCTTCCCGGGTCCATCCGGATATGGGGATGAAAGCATCGTTCACATCGATTATCTTCCCGTCCTTTAAATTGCTTACCATTATCGGATCATGGGACGTCATGAAGGCCGCTCTATTGAGGTCGCTATTCTCTTCCGGTTCCTCCTTGGAGTTCATCGGATCCGATTTTTCCCAGATAATGGCCATGTAGATGAGTTTCTCTCCCTCATCGATCGACACTACTCTTATATCGACCGGGATATCAACACCATCCGCTCTCTTCAGCCGGGAACTGAATTCACCGATCCCGTCATCGTTGATTTCGAACGGTAGGCTTCCATCGGATCCCTCGGGTGAAAGCACATCCTCGATGTTCATCCGAAGAAGCTCCTCACGTGAATATCCGGTGCAGCTGCAAGCGGTATCACTGACCGAGATCACTCTTCCTCCGCGACCTTCCTTGTCCATGGAGAATACAATTATCTGATCCGATATCAGATGCGATATCACCTGACACAGGTTGCTCGGCGGAATGTCTGAAATGTCGGGCAAGGAAACCCCACTTATACTCGGTCACCGATATTAAAACACTATCATCCGATTATCACTTTCTTTCACTTTCGCGCATCATCGATTGCGGTTTCCGGTCATTCGGATATTGTATTGTTTTGTATGACCGGAGCTTGCCAGACTGTCGGAGCTAAATTGAGATGGAATGTGCATTGTGTCATCCTGTGATCCTTTCGTGGATACATGTCGCACCGAGATTGAGGAAGGCCGGATATGATCTTTCCATTTCCACATATATCGAGGTTCGAGGTTCGGAAACGGGTTCCGGGACGTGTCAGATAAGGGAATATCTCAGGATCCCTGCCCTTTCCCTTACTCCAACTTTTCCGTTGGTCTCGAGGTATCTAAGATGTGCTATGGCCTCACCCAGGGCGAACCATTTCTGCATCAGGGGGAACTCCTCGAAGCTTCCCCTCATATCCCATGTCATCCTTGATGCCACATCCATGGCGGTCATGGGACCCGAATCCCGGAGGATGTCAAAGGCCTCCTCGGCCCTCTGCAGATGATGTGATATGAGCTCTTCTATTCTGGGCCCGGGGTCCTTCATGGGGGTCCTGTGGCCGGGAAATGTGTTCTCCACACGGAGCTCCCGTGTCATCTTCAGGGAGCTCATGTACTCGGATAGGGGGTCCTTGTCTTCCTCGAACAGGGATATGTTGGGTGTGATGTCAAACAGGATATGGTCCCCCGAAAAGAGTATTCCCTCCTCCTTTTCGTAGAGCATCATGTGCCCCTCGGTATGTCCCGGAGTGTGAACGGCCCTGAACTCGTATCTGCCGACGGTGAACCTCTCACCGCCTGCGAGGGTCCTCAGGTTCATCTCGCCGAGAGGGCCGTATCTGTACCCCGGATGCTTTCTTATCGCTTCCATGGGGTCAAGTCGGGGGAATCCGTTCATTACTCCGTATGCATACATCCTCATCCAGTAATCGGATTCATCGATGAATGCGGCATCCTCCTTCCCCAGAAAAACAGTGCCCCTCCCTCCGGTCAGGTATGGTGCAAGGCCGAGATGGTCCGCATGCATGTGGGTGACGAACACATCCGTTCGTGTCATGTCCACGTCCAGGTCGGACAGCTCCCTTTCAAGGACCTCCCGGCATTCCGGGCGGTTCATGGCGGTGTCCACCATCATGTTCCCGTCATCGTTCCCTCTAATGATGTACGAGTTGACCGATCGCAGGGGGTTTCCGGGTAAGGGCACCTCCATCCTGAAGATATCCGGGGCCACCTCGACGGCCATGCGGATGCGATGATATCCTCGTACTTAGGCTATTCCCCTTCCTCATGGCAGCGGTGGATCACGTAAGTCTGTCCAGTTTGGCCTGGTCGAAGCCAACGATGACCTCCGACCCTATCCTGGTAACGGGTGTACCCATCTGGCCCGAGATGGAGTACATCTCCTGTGCGGCGGCCATGTCCGATGAAACATCCTTCTCGACGAAGGAGATTCCCTTGGACCTGAGATACGATTTCACCCTGGAGCACCATGGGCATGAGGGGGTGGTATAGACCGTAACGTTCCCGCCTCCACCACCGAAGCTGTCGCTCTCGTGCAGCTTCCCTGCGGAGATGACATCATCTATTCTCAGGATTGATGCAGCGAGCTCCGATGAGGTGTTCATCACGGTTCTCGGAACGGATACGGGTTCGACGGAAGCTTCCCCCTTAATGCCGGAAGCCTCGAGTGCTTCCAATCTGTCCATATCCAGCCCCTTGAGGGGGTCATCCCCGAATCCCTTGACCAGGGACATGCCTATCCTTGACAGGGCGGTGGAGAATGCCAGAATGGCAAGCCGCTCCGGGCCCCATACATCGAGTGCCCTCCGGCGAAGCTTCTTGGATAATTCCAGGTAGGTCAGAGCGGCTCCGGGAACGACCCTGTGGTCATCCGCAAAGGAACCGAGGAGCTTCAATGCGGAATCTATGTCCGCCTTTCTGTGGTCCAGGACATTCTGGTCATGACCGCCGATTATCACCTCGGCCGCACCGGTCGTTCCATCCGTCTCTATGGTTATCATCATATCACGCTCCGCAGACTCCTCCCACACAGCCGTCATCGCTCTCGAACACAACTGCATCCACCTTAACGGTGTATCCCCTTTCGATATCGTTCGGGTCCAGCATGGGGGCCCCAACAGCCTTTGAGACCCTCTTCAACTCCTCTTCCGGGACCTTTGGCACCATGACTATCCCTTCACGGTCCATTCTCTGCAGGATCCTGTCATCCACCTCCCCGGTGGTGAGGACCAGTGAAGCTCCCGTGGATCTTATTCTCTCCGACAGATGGTCCATGGCCGAATCCTCGGCCTTTACTGCGGATCTAACGGATTCGACGTTCTCGAGCCTGAACTCCACATCGAGCTTTGTCTTCCTGGGTTTCAGATCTCCCTTCACGAGCAGGATGGACGGATTGTCGATCCTTTCGAGCTCGGTGTCGGGAGAGGCATCCACCCTGCACCCGAGTACGAACCTTGTCCCGACCTTGTCATGGGACTTCTCCGTGGATACCCTTATGAGTTCGGGATCGAAATCCTCCCCCTTCAGTAGAAAAAGGGAGGAAAGAACGTCCAGTGTGTCATCTCCCAGGTCGTTCTTCTCCCCGAAGGAGGTTTTCAGGATATCCCTGACGAGCTCCATGTCCGTGGGGTCCGCATCCGCTGCAATCCCTTCAAGGTCCTCCATGGCCCACCCGGAAGCCTTGGCATATCCGGATATGATCGCCGATGGATTGACACCCTGCTCTATGAGCTCCTTTGCTTCCTCCAGGAGGAATGATGTTAGAAGGACGGATGCGGTCGTGGCATCTCCTATTTCCTTCTCCACCTGTGATGCGGAGTCCACTATCATCTTCTGGACAGGATGTTTTCCTCCGTAGGCCTTCAGGATCCTGGACCCCTTGTCCACGACTGCTCCATCGATCATTTTCTTCAGACCCTTTGGTCCGAAGGAGGTCTCGACGAGCCTCTTCAATTCCAGTGCCTCGGCAAGGTTGTTCTTTCTTGCGTCCTTTCCCGATTCCCTCTCCATGTTCTGCTTCAGGAGGGACAGAAAATCGATGTATGCGTCTTCCATGACCGTGGTAAAAAAAGAGGTTGTATATTTCTGTTGTGCAAAACATTTGCACAATTAGTGCTGGTCTTCGGGTCGGAGATGGGATCGTAATGGGGGGTCTTATCTCCCGAAGATTAAACTGAAATATTTTCAGACTCATATATGAATGGGGGAAAGACAATGCGAAGATGGGTGATATTGCTCGTGATTCCCTTACTTCTGACAGTCGGGTTCATGACAGGGTTGGGTAGTCCAGAGAAGGTCCCACCATCCGGATGGGGTATTGCAGGACCCGTCGGGGCAGATGATGGAGGGAACATCACCTCGTATAAAATCGCATTCGATCGATGGGGTAATGCGATTGCCGTATGGGCACAGTCAGACGGAAAGAGGGTCAGCATCTTCTCCAGAACATACATTGACGGAATGGGGTGGGGTGCTCCCGAACTCATCGAGCACAATGATACGGCTCATGCCTTCTATCCCCATATTGCCACCGATCCCTCTGGGAACGCCATGGCCATATGGGTACAGAGTGATCAAACGCAAATTTGTGTCTGGGTCAACATGTACATCAAAGGTGGGGGATGGGGATTGCCGGAACTTATTGCATCCTATCCTATCGGTGGAATAGGAATTTACGGACCCAGGGTTGAATTTGATCCCCTTGGTAATGCGATTACTGTATGGGAGAAGAGGGGGTTGGAAAACGATATTTGCTCGATCAGATATACACCGGGTGCCGGGTGGGGGGGGATCGAGGAGCTTGATATCGAGGATAGAAACATGACAAGCTATCCCGATATTGGAGTGGACGCTTTGGGAAATGTCCTGGTCGTGTGGCAGCAGTGGGCGGGTTTGGGTATCAGTAGTACCATATGGTCCAACAGGTATGTTGCCGGGGCAGGATGGGGGATCCCGGAGATGATCCAGACCAATGAATCCGTATACAGCACGGGTGCGAAGATAGCAGTTGATCCTTCGGGGAATGCGGTTGCGGTATGGAGTCAGATTCTTTCAGGGGGACAGTTCGATATCTGGTCCAACAGGTATACTGCGGGTGTGGGATGGGGTACAGCCGAGCCCATCGAGACCGATGACAGGGGTAGAGCGGTATCTCCCGCGGTTGCGGTTGACACGTCAGGAAATGCGGTTGCGGTCTGGGAACAGTATGACGGGACCAGGCAGAATATAGTGTCCAACAGGTATACTGCAGGTGTGGGATGGGGTACAGCCGAGCTCATAGAGACCGATAACACAGGATATGCCTATTCCCCTATGGTTGGCATGGATAAAGATGGCAACGGGGTCGCTGTATGGCAGCAGCACGACGGATATCGTTTCAATATCTGGTCCAACAGGTACTTTGCCGGTACAGGCTGGGGTTCTCCCGAGCTGATAGAGTTCAATAATGAAGGGCACGCGGAGTATCCGACACTAGCCGTGGCCCCCTCCGGTAATGCGATCGCCCTCTGGAGGTACAAGTTCGAAACATCGAAGGACCTCTGGGCCAATATCTTCATAAAACCGGACACAACACCTCCTCCTTTGACCGTATCATTCCCCCCTGATGGTTTCATGACGGACAGCCCGATCCTGGAAGTATCCGGCAGGACAGAATCGGGAGCTTCCGTAACGATCAACGGGATCCAGGCAGCGGTCGGACCTGACGGTTCCTTCTCATGCAGCATCCCGCTGAGGGATGGCGCCAACATGTTGAATATCACCTCGACCGACGAATGGGGAAATTCGGTCACGGAAACCAGAGAGGTGACGTACAACGATCCGATCCATTCGGTAACGGAAGACGTGATGGCAGTTCGGAACCTGATATCACATATCGAATCCAGTCTCCTGATACTTGAGGGAGTAGTTGATAACCTTTCTGTCAGGATGAATTCCTCGGAGGAGGGTCTTCTCTCTCTTGAAATGGAGCTTCTGGAGCTTGAAATACTGCTGAACTCGACAAATGCCACAATCCGGTCACTGGAGGCCCTGACCTCGTATCTGGGCGCTGTTGGGAACCTGACGGGCTCGGAGCTCGAGGATCTGGCAGAGATGATCGACGGTATCCGGTCCAATCTTTCAGGTCTGAGTTCGGATGTGGATGACCTCGGGTCCCTTGTTGATTCGATGAGAATGGGATTGGAAGAGAACGCGTCCGGGGATGGGGAGATCGGGGATATTGCCGAGTCACAGGAGAGGCAGAAGGAGGACCTTGATCACCTGAGGTCCTTCGTTGAAGGTCTGACAATAGTGTTTGCAGCCTTCCTGTTGATCTTTGCCATTCTCTTCATCTCCCTTTTCCGGAGGGCCTCTGGCGGGAAGAGGCCAAGAAGTCGGGTCATCGAGGATGATTTCGAGTAGATCCACGGACGATACACCGGTGAATGAAGGGAGATTTCCGGTTGTGATGGTTGATAGTTGGGCCGGGCATGTTTTCTCGTCATATGGTAAATTCAATATCCCTTACGCAAAGTGATCTTATGGGATATTGTGGTAAGTCCCTTCCGCTGATTGGAAAGAGAATCGGGACTTCCCCATCTATCAGCACCGGATCGTCGATTGGAGGATACCG
>Ga0164318_10001656_pt1 | contig 20043 bp, 21 predicted proteins | sample GuaBasSedimGuay9_FD_113734 | JGI IMG/M metagenome (GOLD analysis project Ga0164318, IMG submission 113734) | Subseafloor sediment microbial communities from Guaymas Basin, Gulf of California, Mexico - Guay9, Core 4571-4, 0-3 cm | ecosystem: Environmental > Aquatic > Marine > Hydrothermal vents... | reverse complement strand
CACTTTTCCACTAATTAATTTATCGCCGTCTAAAACTTCTACCCATTTCCCAAGAAGTCCTAAAGCATTGCTCTTTCCTAATATCCCGGAAAGTTCATTAAAACCATTGCTCATATTTGTCATCTGTTCGAGAGAAGAAAACTGAGCCATCTGAGAAATAAACTCCTTATCTTCCATAGGAGCTGTAGGATCCTGATAGCTAAGCTGGGTTATCAGAATTTTTAAAAAATCATCTTTATCCAGGGTATTATCACTTACCTTTCCACCATTTAAGGCTTTGTTAAAGGTATCATTCTGCATATTTACCCTTGCCTGCTCATTATTTGTAAGTACACTTGTAAAATCCATAGAGTCCTCCGTCACACTACAAGATCGATAAGATTTTCTGATTCACTTATCATTGTAGGAATATTCTCATCAATCAGTTCAATTTTCTTTGCAAAATCATCACTCTTTTCTCTGTCATGCTGACCACTTTGATCTCCACCTACAGAAACGTTAAGGGCGGCTGTATCAAACCCATTTTCCTTAAAAGCCCTTTCAAGATTCTGCAGATTCTGTTCAAACACTTCTTTTACAGCTAAACTATCAACAATTATTTGCCCTGCTATCCTATTATCGGTAAGACTTAGCCTTATCCTTACCTTTCCAAGCTGTTCCGGCTTAAGAATTAATTTTATTTCACCAGAACCACCATCTTTTAGAATTATACTGGATTGTTTTACTATTTTACTGTTAACACTTTCTTCCAGCTGCTTCATCAATGAGGAACTGCTTGAAGTTGTAAGTGTTTTAGACTCACTTGAGAAGTTATCCTTTATATGGGCCAATTCAATTACTATTGGTTTAGACTCTTCACTACTATCAGAGTTTATCTGGTCGACAGTTCCTGATAGAAAATTTTTATTTTCACTTTCTATTCCAGGGTTGGCATGTTTTACTCTATTATTCTTTAATTCTACCTGCCTTAGATCAAGAACTGAAATTTTACCCTTAGAATTTTTCGAATTATTTTTAATTATTTTCTTCTTATCAGAAAAATTCTTTTTCTCATTACTACCTGATTTAATTAACAAAGAATTATTCATCTGCTCTGCTGCACCTGCATCAGAAGTTGCTGCGGGAAAATTAATAGAATCTGAAATTTGTATGGAATCTGGTAATTTTTCCAAAGCCTCAGGATGATTTACTTTTGATTCATCAAAATTATCAGAACTAATTTCCTCAGATTGATTTTCCTTCAATTCAGATATTTCCACTTTATTTATAATTTTTTTTATGGATTCTTTACTCTTTACGATTTTCCCCATTTTAGTCTTAGAAAGATCCGGCCCAATTCTTTTCAAACCAATAAGTTTTACATTCTTTAAATTAAAATGGGTCGAAGTTTTTTTAGAGAGCTTGCTGCCTTCTCTAATACCTTCATTATTAGTTACAGCTGGTTTTAGTTTTTGTTTTACATCATTCTTTTGTTTTTTTTCAATTTTTGATGATGCAGATTCAAAAACTTCAGAAAAATTTCCTTTCTCCTGCAAATTTTCAGATGCTACAGATTTACCCATTTTTGAATCATTTGAGTCAAAACTGTTATCTACCCTTTGCAAAGGCATCTGTATTGGAAGCAAATATCCCCCCGTTTAATCTATGGTTTTTTCAGCATCTTACGATTAAGCTCTGCAGCCCTGTCAGCCGGCATCAATGAAAACCAGTATGATACAATTGAATCTGTACCGGCTTCCTGGGCAATTAGTTCAGTAATACGAAAAATATCGATAATATCCTGATCAGTCATACCAAGAAGCCTGTCAACTGCATCCTGTGGCGGCATTCCAGTAAAATAGACAGATGCTTGTCGTAAGTTCCTATTTCTATCTTCGTACTCTTTTAAACGATCATTAAACGATTTTTCTCTATCGGACAACGATTTTTCCTGTTCTGCCAGTGTTTCCAGCTTTTGCTGCACTTCAGCTTCTCGTAAAACAATCTCATGCTCCCTGGTTGTAAGCTCTTCTTCCCTTATATCCAGTGCCTGAATCTGTTTATCCATCCGCTCTTTATCAAGAAGAAGCAAATCATCAGAATTTTCCAATTTAACTGGTGATTCAAGGCCCACAAGCTTTAAAACAGGAGCAAACCTGTACCTTACATCAACTATTCCCAAAAAATCGAACCACAGCAATCCTCCAAGGAACAGGACTGTAATAAGTAAAATTAGTAAAATTATTCGTAAGCCCGAACGTGTCGATCCTGCCAAAACTTCCCCCCTAAGCAGACTGAACTTTATTAATACGCTTTCTTAATGCTATTCCAATACTAATATCATCAATCTCTTTCATTTCTTCCACAGCCTGCTTCTTATAATATGCAAGCTCTTCCTTACTTTTTAGTTTATCAAGTATTTTTCTTTTATTTGAAGCTTTAATATATTCTGCCTGAATTTTTTGTTTTTCTGATTTATAAGAATCAAGCTTAAGCTCAGACTGATTAATTTCATAATTTAGCTTTTGAAGATAGTTTTCAGATAAATGGAGCATATCAATTCCTGAATTTTTCAGATTAAATTTAAAAAAAGTTATTTTTTTATCAGATTCATAACCTCTTATTCTACGTTCCATAGTATTACACTTACTTACTATCTGACCCAGTTTTATTTCCCAGCCTTTTTCATCATACACTCTAAGTTCAAGTAGTTTTTCCAGATTAAATCGAAACCGCTTCATCTGAAGACTCCTCAATTACAGAATATGGTATCTTTTTCCCGGAGATCACTTCTGCTTGTTTTAAAGTTTCTGCAATATCTGCATTTTCTTCTGTTTTTTGTCGGAGGAAAGCCCGTATCAGATCAATCTTTTCAATTGCTTCATCAATATTTTTATTACTACCTTCCGAATAGGCACCTACATTAATTAAATCTTCCGCATCGGTGTAACTTGCAAGGAGAGTTCTTATTCTTCCCATAGCATCCTGCTCTTGCGAACCTGTAACTTTATTACCTAAACGTGATAAGGACTGAAGAACATCTATTGCAGGATAATGATAACTTTGCGCAAGCTTTCGAGAAAGAATTATATGTCCATCAAGGATACCCCGAACATTATCTGCTACAGGCTCATCCATATCATCACCATCTACAAGAATTGTATAAAAACCTGTAATAGTCCCTTTTTCAGAAGTTCCGCATCTTTCCAGAAGCTTTGGAAGAAGGGAAAAAACAGAAGGTGTAAAACCTCTGGTTGCTGGCGGTTCCCCTACTGCCAGACCAATTTCCCTCTGAGCTCTTGCAAACCTTGTTAGAGAATCAAACAAAAGCATTACATTTTTACCCTGATCTCTAAAATATTCTGCAACAGCAGTAGCTACAAATGCAGCCCGAACCCTTGAAAGAGGAGGAGTATCACTTGTTGATACAATAACCACAGATCGTGCCAACCCTTCTTTTCCAAGATCAGATTCAAGAAATTCCTTAACCTCTCTTCCACGTTCTCCAATTAAAGCAATTACATTGATATCTGCATGAGTATTTCTTGCAATCATACCAAGAAGAGTAGATTTTCCCACTCCGCTTCCAGAGAATATACCAACCCTCTGCCCCATCCCAACCGGTGTCAGTGCATCAATAGCTCTCACACCTGTAACCAGTCGCTCTGTAATAGATTTTCTTTTTAATACATCAGGAGGTGTATTTCGAACGGGAAATGACTCAGCAGAACCAATACTGCCTTTATCATCCATAGGATGACCCATACTATCCAGAACTCGCCCCAGAAGTCTATCAGACACAGGTATAGTTAAATATTCTCCCATGGCAACAACAGTACAGCCAGGCTCAATTCCTTCCATATCATCAAAAGGCATTAATTGGACAATCTCATTATGAAAACCAACAACTTCAGCCCTTACCATTCCCTCTCCACGAGGAACAAAAATATGACAGAGTTCTCCAACAACAACCTGAGGCCCGAGGCTTTCAATAATTAAACCCTGAACTTTCTGAACAATACCACTATATTTAATAGGGTCAACTTTATCCAAAACAGCCTCATACTTCTCAAACATCAGTTATCACCCTTTGTTTTAATAGGGACCAGATCCAATATTTTTTCTTCTATTTCATGAAGTTGAGATGAAATTCTGGCATCAATCTCACCAAAATCTGTTTCAATTATACATCCACCCCTATCCACAGTAGAGTCTTCAACAACAGTTACAGAACGTATATTTTCCACCATCCTCATAAAATCTTTTATATGCTCAGATGTAAGTTCCACATCTGCAAGATTAACTTTAATTAGAACTTCACCTCGACTCTTTAATTTCCGTAAGGCCTGAATAACATTGTTAACAACTACATTTTTCTGATTTTCGGAAATAACCTTTACTACTTTTTTTGCAATCATTACAACGAGATTAATAACCTGTGTTTCTGATTCATCAATTATCTCATTTCGTTTTTCAATAGTTTTATCAATAATGGAATGTAACTGCTGAACAAGCCTTTCAACTTCAGCCTGTCCCTCTGCATAACCCTTTTCCAGACCAGCCTCATATCCCTCTTCTTCAGCTTTTTTTCTTATTGAGTCAAGGTCAGCTTCCACTTTTGCTGTTAATTCTGCAGCAGATTTCTCAGCTTCTGCTACAAGCCTACCTGCTTCATCTTCTGAAGTTTTTTTAAGAACCTGGATCTCATCAGTTTTCTGCTGGACCTCTTCAAATGCCCGCTGTTCCGCATCCCGAAGAATTTGTGCAACTTTGGATTCAGCTGCTTTTATCATATCATCTTTTTCTTTGTCCCAGTTGGTTTTAAAAAGCTCAGCCTCTTTCCTTAAATCATCTGCAGTTGGTCCTGTATACTCTTCAACAACCGGAGCCTCTTCAACAACCTCTATTTCAGGAAAGGGAGAATCCAGAGTTACCCTGTTATTAACATTTATTATTTCCATTGCTCTAAAAACATTTTTTGCCAAAACTTTTCCCCCTCTAGGCCTTTACTATACAACCATCTCATCTTCACCGGATCTGGCAACAACAATCTCACCGCTATCTTCAAGTTTCCTGATAATAGAAACTATTTTCTGTTGAGTCTCTTCAACATCTTTCAGCCTTATTGGTCCCATATATTCCATTTCCTCTTTGAGAAGTGCTGCAGCACGCTTAGACATGTTTTTATAAATTTTGTCCTGTACTTCCCCTTCTACACCACGAAGAGCCTTTGCAAGTTCTGCCGTATCAACTTCACGGAGAACCTTTTGAATTGCCCGGTCATCAAGAAGTACAATATCCTCAAATACAAACATACGTTTCTTAATTTCTTCAGCCAGTTCAGGATCTTCCTCTTCAAGAGACTCAATAATAAGCTTCTCTGTAGACCTGTCTACAAGGTTAAGTATTTCAACTATATTTTCCACACCACCGGCAGCTGTAAAGTCCTCACTGGAAAGTGTTGACAGTTTCTTTTCAAGTACCCGCTCTACTTCTCTAAGAACCTCAGGAGAAGTTCTGTCCATAGTAGCTATACGTTTTGCCACATCTGACTGAACATCTGTAGGCAGAGCACCAAGAATAACAGATGCTTTTGCAGGCTCCAGATACGCGAGTATCAAAGCAATAGTCTGTGGATGCTCCTGCTGAATAAAGTTTAACAGATGTGCAGGGTCAGTTCTTCTAATAAAATCAAAAGGACGAACCTGAAGGCTGCTGGTAAGTCTATTTATTATATCAACTGCCTTCTGAGAACCAAGAGATTTTTCAAGAAGCTCTCTGGCATAATCTATACCTCCGGATGTAATAAAGTCCTGAGCCATCATCAGTTCTTTAAATTCCATAAGGACTTTATCACGTTCTTCGGGTTCTACATTATCGAGTCGCGCAATTTCAAATGTAAGCGTTTCAATTTCGTCTTCTCTTAAATGTTTAAAAATTTCAGAAGAAATTTCCGATCCAAGTGTCACAAGAAAAACAGCGGCTTTCTGCCGACCTGTCAGTTCCTTTTTAATTGCTTTTTTACTGCCTGTATCAGCTGCATTTGCCATCTACTACTCCTCCACCAGCCATGTTCTAATTAGCTGTGCAACATCTTCAGGATGTTCCCGGGCCATATTGATTGCATTTTCCTGCATTTCCATTCGGGCTCTTTCCTCCACAGACATAGCAACATCCATCTCTTCCTCTTCTGCACTCTTTAAAGCAGCTTCACGCATCATCTGATGCTGCCTTGCAAGCTCTTCTTCGCGGAGACGTCTTCTTCTCTCCATCTCTCTGGAAATTATTCTGAATATTATAAACGCTACAATTATTACTGCCACACCAATTATAGAATAGAGTACAGCCTGCTGAACTCTTTTTTCATTTCTAATTTCTTCATCTTCAATATTAAACTGCTCTGCCCTGTTAAACTGGATATGCTGAACAATAACAGAATCTCCCCGGGCTTGATTAAATCCGATGGCATGCTCAATTAGAGTTTGTGCTTTTTTAATCTCTTCATCACTTACAGGAGTGTACTCTCTTTGGATTATACCACCACTTTCAAATTGGATTTCACCCTTGTCACTATAGATACGTTTCCATACACCATCTATAGCAGCTCCAACAGATATCCTCTTTATTTCCCAGGGGCTCTTTTCTTCATAAATATTTCTTGTATTAATTTCTTCATTAACAATTGCTGATGTTTTTGAATAATTTCCTACAAGATTATCCAGATCCTGATATGCAGGTGGGGTCTGACCTTCCTGGCCAGGAGGCCCCTCAGGGTTAAAACCGGTACCATTAAAATTCTCTGACAAATTCTCACTTGATCTTGAAATTGAAAGAACAAATGCAGACTCATCATAGGGTGTACTTGGATTATCAGCCTTTGTAGTTATAGGAAAGTGTTCCTCTGTTGTAACAGTTTCCTTTGTAAAATCCAGATTAATTTCAACTTTGGTTATACTTATTCGATCTTTACCATATATATGAGCCAGCTCTTTAAATATCTGTTCTTTGTAGGAATTCTCCAGAGATTGTTTCTGTTTCAACTGCCTGCCGGATAATTCGAGTCTGTCAAAATCAGCCAGATCTCCAAAATCATTTAATACTGTACCCCGGTAATCAGAAATAACAATATTATCAGCGATAAGCCCCTCGACACCAAACTGGACAAGTTTAACAATACCTTCAATTTTCTTTCTGTTTGTAACAATATCAGAACCTGGGCGGGGTGTTATTATTACAGAGGCTGTAACAGGATTCTGATCTTCAGAAAAGAGCTTATCTTCCGGTAATACCAGAGTAACCTTTGCTGAATCAACATCATCAAGAGCCTCTATATGATCCTGAAGATTTAATGTTATAGCTTGTCGCAAATTAATATTTCTTTCAAAATCTGTTAATGACCACCGATCCATCTTAAAAATGTCCCAGGGAGATGTCCCTGTGGGAATTAAATCTTCCCTCAATAAAATTGCAACCATCTTCTGAGCTGTTTTTCTATCAGAAACATAGACACGGCCTTCTTCTGTAATTTTGTGCTCAACACCCTCCTGATCCAGACGCATTGAAATATCTTCCAACTTCTGGGGATCACTTATAGGAGATGTAATAAGAAGCACCATATTTGGTTCAGAACTGAAATTTGCCAAAAGCACAAGACCAGTTAAAGTCACACCAATTACAGCAAAAAGAATTATTTTCTGTACAAGAGACCATTTGCCCCAAAGTACTTTTACCTGTTCTCTAAATTTTTTCAACCATTCGTTCATTCCCCCCTCCCAAAAAGAATGCAGCCAGGGATAATCTTATCTTATATTAATTATCTCCCGATAGGCCTTTAATGCATTATCTACTACAGATTTTGTCATTGTTATTGCTAAGTTGGCCTTACTCATAGCAATAGTTATATCGTGAACATCGACACTGTCAGGATTAGTAATGTACTGTTCTGTTAGAGCTGTACTCTCCTCTGCCAGATCATTTACTCCGTTTAAAGCATCTAAAACCATATCACCAAAGGAAGTTGAAACATCACTATCTTCCTGTTCCCCATGCAGCAGGCCGGGAATATGTGCTGGATTTGTTCTAAGAACATCTACAGTACTTCCGCTAACCTGACCAATATCAAGAAAATTCATCTACTACCTCCCAATTTCCAGAGCTTTCATAAACATAGCTTTACTTCCATTTACGACAGCTACATTAGCCTCATAGGATCTTGAAGCTGATATCATATCAACCATCTCTTCCACAACATTAACATTAGGCATCTCTACATACCCCTTTTGAGGTCCGGTTTTAATTGCATCAGGGTGAGTTGGATCATAAACAAGTCTTGGATCGCCATCCAGATCTTTATTAATTTCAACAATTCTCACACCCTTACCAAGACCATTATCCATTTTTTCAGGTAGAAAAGGGGAACGCCAGTAAGGTTCCTGCACTTTGGGTCTAAAAATAACTCTGCTCCGTCTAAAAGGACCACCTTCAGGTGTCCTTGTCGTATCAACATTCGCAATATTATTAGAGATAACATCCAGTCTGGTTCTCTGAGCACTCAAGCCCGATGCTGCTATATTTATACTACTGAATATTCCCATACTTTACCTACCTTAATACTATATTCAACTGCGTAAACTGATTGGAAATTGATCTCGTTAAAAGATCATATCTAAGTTGATTTTGTAGAAGCAGCATACTTTCCTGTTCTGCATCAACATTATTTCCATTATTATCTGTTTGAGTGAGATAATCTAAAAATCGCTTAGGTCTTACATCCCTATAATTCAAAGTCCTGTCAAAGGGAATATGTTTCTCATGAGTTAGAGCCGCCCGGGGCTTTTGAATATCTTCCGAATCCAATGCTCTTTTAAGTTCCGCCTCAAAATTAAGAGAACTTCTTTTAAAGTTTGGAGTATCAGCATTCGAAATATTATTAGCAAGCACCTGCTGTCTTAAAGTTGTTGCATCCATAGTTCTATGAAGTACATCAACACTTTTTCCAAAACTATTATTTAAAAACAACTTATCCATCCTTTAAAAACTATCTTGTTCTTAATATTGTCGGCCATTTTTTTACTAATCATTACAAAATGTACCTGGACAGATCATGATTCTTTACAATATTAGCCAATTTATCATCAACATAATCTGAAGTTATTGGTATTTCCTGCCCCTTTAAATCCGGAGCATTAAAAGAAACATCCTCTAATAATAACTCCATTATAGTATGAAGTCTTCTGGCACCAATGTTCTCTGTATTTGAATTAACTTCAGCAGCTATCTCACTAAGTCGTCTTGTAGCTCCATCAGTAAAATTAATAGTTACACCTTCGGTTTTCAACAGCTCCACATACTGAAGAGTAAGTGAATTTTCAGTTTTTGTAAGTATTTCATGAAAATCGTTACTATCTAAATCATCAAGTTCCACTCTAATAGGAAATCTACCCTGAAGTTCCGGAATAAGATCAGAAGGTTTACTAATATGAAAGGCCCCGGCGGCAATAAATAAAATATGAGAGGTATCTACAATTCCATACTTTGTATTTACTTTACTTCCTTCAATAATTGGAAGAATATCCCGCTGAACACCTTCTCTTGAAACATCTGCCCCGGATCGTCCCTCTTTGGATGCAACCTTATCAATTTCATCAATAAAAATAATACCCATATCCTCAACACGCTGCTTAGCAATATCCGAAGCACGGTCTGTATCAACAAGTTTACTCATTTCATCTGCAAGAACTATTTCCTTTGCTCTTTTTACAGTAACTTTCTTTTTCTTTTTTTTGCCGCCGAAAATAGAGCCTAAATTGCCAAGATTTAAATCCATCTCTTCAAAATTTGTACCGGAAAAAATCTCAATTGAGGGGAATCCCCCTCCTGCAATATCTACCTCTACAGTCTTATCATCAAGACTTCCCTCCTGAAGCATCTTACGAAATTTTTCTCTTGTACCTGTTTGAGCAGGATCCTCTGCTACTGCAGGGTTACTCAATTCTGAAACATCAATTAAAACAGGCTGTCCATTTTTACTTGTTTTCTTAGGAGAAGCAGATTTCTTTTTCCCCATTCCCGGAAGAAGTAAATCAAGAAGAACCTCTTCTGTTCTTTTTGCAGCCTCCTCTTTAACATCTTCAGAAAGTTCTTTTTTGACCATAGTAAGCCCAATACTCATTAAATCCCTAATCATGGACTCTACATCTCTACCTACATATCCAACTTCTGTAAATTTAGTTGCTTCCACCTTCAAAAAGGGAGCTCCGCATAATTTAGATAATCGTCTGGCTATTTCAGTTTTTCCCACACCAGTAGGGCCAATCATTATTATATTTTTAGGAGTAACTTCATCCCTTAATGCCTCTGGAAGAAGTCTTCGTCTCATTCTGTTTCTAAGGGCAATTGCAACAGCTTTTTTTGCTTTATTCTGCCCAATAATATATTTATCAAGCTCACGGACTGTCTCTTTCGGAGTTAGTTTATCAAGATCAGTTTTCATTTTATTTCCTCCAGAATAATATTACCATTTGTGTAAATACATATATTTGATGCAATTTTAATACTTCGCTCTGCAATTTCCCCTGCACTTAATTCTGAAGAATCCAGATAGGCCAGTGCTGAAGCATAGGCATAATTCCCTCCGGAACCAATAGCAATAGCACCTTCATCGGGTTCCACAACATCTCCTGTACCCGAAATCAACAAGGTTTTATTTTTATCTGCAACAAGAAGCATAGCTTCAAGTTTTCTTAGAACACGGTCTGTTCTCCAGTCTTTAGCCAACTCTACAGCAGCTCTTGTTATGTCACCATTATATTCTTTTACCTTTCCTTCAAATCTTTCAAATAAGGTAAATGCATCTGCTGTTGCTCCGGCAAACCCGACAATCACCCTGTCATCATACATTCTTCGTACTTTTCTAGCTTTGCCTTTCATAACAGTTGTTCCAAAAGTTACCTGCCCATCTCCGGCCATTGCAACAGAATCACCCTTTCTAACAGCTATAATTGTAGTACCTCTAATTTCCATTCAATTCCCTCTCTTTACCATACTTATTGTCCATGTGGATGAGCTACTCTGTAAACATCTTTAAGTCTATCCATACCAATATGCGTATACACCTGTGTAGTTGATATAGAAGAATGACCAAGCATATCCTGCACAATCCTTATTCCTGCCCCGTTATTAAGCATATGAGTAGCAAAGGTATGCCTAAAAGTATGAGGACTGACATGTTTTGTCACTCCTATTGCTCTAATATATTTATCAATTATATACCGTATTCCTCTGGTTGAAATACTTTTCCCATTTCTATTTAATACAAGACTGCCATTTTCCGATTTTCCTGAATCATTATAATATTGTGCTCTAAGAGGAAGATAGGAAGATAGTTCATCTGCAGTACCTTTGGTAAGAAAAACCCATCTCTGTTTTCCTCCCTTCCCATTAACAAGAGCCATTCTTTTATTTATATCAATATCCTTAACTTTCAATTCTGTAAGTTCAGAAACTCTGCAACCTGTAGAATAGAGCATTTCAAGAATAACCTTATCCCTAATACCCAAAAAGGAATTATCTGCAGTTTCAATCATCTTTCCGATCTCTGCAAAAGATAATACATCAGGGATTTTCCTGCTGTTACTAATACTTCGAACATGTGAAAAAGGATTTATTTTTAAAATATCATACCTGATACAATATTTATAAAAACTCTTAATTGAAGATATTATTCTGTTAATAGAAGATTCTTTAAGTTTTTTTCTACCAAGGTTTCCCACAAAATTTCGAACTTTTTTTGAATCAAGATCTTCAAAGTTTAATTTTTCAGCATCTAAAAAACTGCTAAACACTTCAAGATCGTGAGTATATGCTCTTATAGAATTATCCGAAAGATTTTTTGCAGTCCTAAGATAGCTAAGGTAGTTTACTCTATTTTTTTCAAAAGTATCTATCATATTATACAGCCTCCCTGAAACTAATAAGATCTCCAAGAGAATCAATAATTCCAGCACCCTCAAATAAAAGTTTTCTGCATCCAGCCCCTTTTAAGCTATTTATTGACGACCTATGTATAAAAACATCTCTACCCTGATCAAGGGCAAAACCTGCTGTAATTAAAGCTCCTGACTTTTCAGGTGCTTCTACTACAACTACAGACTGGCTCAGGCCACTGATAATTCTATTTCTGGCAGGAAAATTATACCTTAAAGGAGGAGTTCCAGGAGGATATTCACTTACCAACACTCCACCAAGATCAATAATTTTCTGACCCAAAAGCTTATTCCTTTGTGGATAAACAAAATCTATACCGTTTCCTAAAACAGCTATAGTATTCCCTCTCCTTTTAACAACACCTGCATGAGCAGCCCTGTCCACACCATGAGCAAGACCGGAAACCAGATAAATATCATGAGAAGCAATTTCAATACCAAGATTATACGATGCTCTAAAAGCTACCTGAGATGGATTCCTTGTTCCAACTACTGCAATAGAAGGAATTTCGTTATTCAAAACTCCTCCTTTTTTATAAAGAAGAAAAGGGGGATTATATATTTCCCTTAGTTGAGGTGGATATTTTTTACTAAAATAATTAATAATATCAATTCCAGAACTATTTATTGTCTCCAGAATACCATGAACCTCTTTATGAACAGATGCCGGATCAAAACTCAAACCACTTAAATTCCGCTTTAATAAATATTCATAATCAGATTTTTTAACTTTAAGAAGATCTTCTATTGAAGAATAGTTATCTGAAACAATAATTCTTTCCCGGGTACTCAAACAGGGAAGTCTGCTTATATAAAGCTGCATTATGTTTATCTTCATAATCTGCCTGCCAATAGGGAATCGCGATTTAAAGCAGCCTGCTCTTTCATGCCGTCATCCCATGCTTTTTCAGAAATTTCATTATAGATCTCTATAGCTGTATCAAAGTCTCCTATTTCGACATTGTACCTTGCATACAAACTTAAAGCCTCCCAATTTTGAGGATCAATTGAAATCAACTTTTCCAGTAAAGGTCTTGCATCGTCAAGACTGTACAAGTCAAACATATAAAGAATAGCCAGAGCATACATTGCATCAGAGTAATTTTTACGTAATTTAATAGCTTTAGTATAATAGATTTCAGCTTCCCTAAGCATTAATAAACTTTTGGCTTCATCTATTTCTGATCTTGCAATATTTGCCTTTGACAAACCAGAATAATAAAATAAAACAGGGTTAGTAGGATAATATTCCATAGATTTTTCAAGATTTTCCAGTGCATGTTTATACATTTTGAAATCAAAATATTCCAGAGCAAGCATTCTGTAATACACACCTATCTCAGCATTCGCACTAACTACTCTATCAACATCTTTACTATACTTTGCTATACTATCTTCCAGTTCCTTTATTCGCTTCCTTGAAATTTCTTCATTCTCATAATCCCCGGATTCTGTAGGAAGTATCCTTTCAAGAATTTTAGTCCGTGTTTTATCACAGGAAAAGAACAGTGCCAAAATAGAAATTAGAACAAGTAAAAATAAGGTCTTTTTCATAACTACAACACCCCCTCTTTTATATATGAGGAAATATGGAATTCTGCTTCATTACAATCTTCATTCATAGGGTGATAGTTATCATGATTTCTCTGTAAATCATCATTTTGAACATGAGTATATACTTGTGTTGTTGTAATATTTGAATGCCCCAGGAGCTCCTGAACAACCCTGAGATCCGCTCCCCCATGAATAAGATGTGTAGCAAATGAATGACGCAGAGTATGTACTTTAGCTTTAACACCTGATACATCTCTTATCTCTTTAAACCGCTTCCAGACACCTTTTCTGGATAATCCCCGCCCTCTGATACCAAGAAACAGATGATCATCCTGGATTCCGTGTTTTATAAGAGTATGCCGCACTTCAGTTAAGTACAGTTTTAACCACTTCTCTGCCTGAGTTCCAAAAGGAATCATTCGATCCTTATCCCTTTTACCATTAACTCTTATAAGAGCTTCATCGAAAAAAAGATTTCCCATAGTAAGATTCACTGCTTCTGAAATTCTAAGTCCACAGGAATAAATTAATTCAAATAAAGCTCTGTCCCTAAGACCTAATGGTTTATTAATTTTAATAGAATTCAAAAACTTATCAATTTCTGCAGGAGAAAGAACTTCAGGAAGAGGAGACTTACTTCTTCCAAATTCAATTTTTTCTGTAGGATTATCTTCACGATAGCCTTCGTAATTCATAAATCTAAAAAACGAACGCAGACAACTTAAACTTTTGGCAATTGTGACAGAATCCATTTTTTTCTCATGCAAGAGAGAAAGATATGTAATTAAACCATCACTCATAATATTCTCAGGTGTAATATCCAACTTTGAAAGAAAAACAAAAAAACGATCAATTTCCCTAATATAGGTTTCACGCGTAAGAGGTGAAAGCCTTAGTTCGAGAAAAAGATAATCTTCGTATTCCTTTCTAACAGTTAGTATATCCATTTAACCGTCCTGACCAACTGCCTTTTTTTCACGCAGAATTGCAGGTATTCCCAGGTCAACTTCTTTTCTGTTTCTACCTGACAGATAACCTCCATGGCCACCACCATGAGAAAGACCTTTCTGCATATCAAGCCAGTCTTTATATTTTATTACATCATTTTCAGGTTGGGAAACTTCCCCGGACTCGCTTACAATTACATCACTATTAAAACCGGTAGCAACCACAGTAACCTGTACCTGATCACCCATATTCTCATCTATTGTCTGACCTGGAATTATAAGAGCATCCTCATCTGCATTTGCAGTAACAATTTTTATGACTTCGTCATACTCAGAAAGTGAGAAATCCGCACCACCGGTAATATTTACCAAAATACCCCTGGCGCCTTCCATTCTGGCATCTTCTAAAAGTGGATTATTAATAGCATTTGTAGCAGCATCCACAGCTCTGTTATCACCAGTTCCCTGGCCAATACCCATAAGAGCATCACCCTGGCCACTCATAATAGTTCTAACATCTGCAAAATCAATATTAATTTCACCGGTAATTGTAATTAACTCTGAAATACCCTGTACACCCTGTCTTAAAACATCATCCGCCATAAGAAAAGCTTCCCTAATCGGAGTACGTTTCTCAACAATTTTTAATAAATACTGATTAGGAATAATAATAAGAGTATCTACAGCCGCCCGGAGCTTACTAATGCCCTCCTCAGCAAGCTTCATCTTCTTCTTGCCCTCAAAATCAAAAGGCTTTGTTACAACAGCTACAGTAAGAGCACCTGTTTCTTTGGCAACCTCAGCTACTATAGGAGCTGCACCTGTTCCGGTTCCACCACCCATGCCTGCTGTAATAAAGACCATATCAGATCCCTTAAGAATATTCTGAAGATCGGCTTTATTTTCCAAAGCTGCCTGTTCACCTACGTCAGGGATTCCTCCTGCTCCAAGACCATTCGTAAGCTTTGAGCCTATGGGTATCCTGTTTTCAGCATTTGAAAGCTTAAGCGCCTGAAGGTCTGTATTTACGGCAATAAAATTAACATTACCAAGACCACTTTCGATCATGCGGTTTACAGCATTACTACCGCCGCCACCAACACCTATGACCTTAATTTTCGTTTGATTAAAATGATTAACATCCATTTCTTCTTCAATTACTTCGATCTGCATAGCCCCCTCCCGAGCATCTGATAAAATAATTTTTTTTACAATATTAGTGCAAAGACTACTCTGTGCCCTAATATCTTATATATATCTAGAAAAACTCTTTCATCCAGTTTTTCAATTTACCTGTAAAACCTTCACTTCCTTTCCTGGGCAACGGGATTTTTTTATCTTCTGATAAAATCTGATTTGCTCCATACATTACCAATCCTATTGCTGTTGTAAAATCCGGCTTCATATAAGTATCCGAAAGGCCTCCTAGTCTTGGAGGCATACCAATTCTGGCAGGAACATCAAAAACCTGGCTGGCCAACTCTACAACACCAGGCATCGCCGCACCACCACCAGTAAGGACAACCCCGCCTCTAAGATGTCTAAGATAATCTTTTTTCTCCAACTGACTTCTGACCATTGAAAATATTTCCACCATTCTGGGTTCTATAATCTTACATAATTCTGTTCTTGGAACTGAAGCAGCAGGCCACCCGCCTACTCCTGGAATAATAACTTCCTCATCTTTATCAACTAATGGAAGATAACAGCACCCGGATTCCAGTTTAATCTTTTCAGCAAAATCAGATGGAGTTTTAAGCATAATTGAAAGATCACTGGTTACCTGATCTCCACCAATAGTAACAACATCTGTATGGTATGGTGCTCCACCAATATGAAGCAGTATATCTGTTGTTCCTCCACCTAAATCTATTAAAAGCACACCAAGTTCTTTTTCACTATTCGAAAGTACTGCTTCTGAAGAAGCTATAGACTGAAGAACAATATCCTCAACTCTTAACCCTGATCGGTTTACACATTTCAATAGATTCTGTGCAGATGTCACCGACCCTGTAATAATATGCACTTCAGACTCAAGCCTTATTCCAATCATATCGAGGGGATCTTTTATTCCACCCTGATCATCCACTATATATTCCTGGGGAATAACATGAATAACTTCACGATCCATAGGAATAACAATTGCTTTTGATGCTTCTATTACCCTTAGAATATCTGACTGATTGATCTCCCGGCCTTTTCCTGTTACAGCAACAACACCTCTGGAATTAATGCCCTCAATATGTGCTCCTGCAATTCCGGTTATAACATTATGAACTTCTCTTCCCGACATCATTTCAGCAGCTTCAATAGCTGCGGAAACAGATCTTAGAGTAGACTCAATATTTACAACAACACCTCTGCGGAGTCCTTCTGAAGGACTGGTTCCAACACCAATTATTACAACAGAACCATGCTCGTTGATCTCTCCAATAACTGTACAAACTTTAGTTGATCCTATATCCAGACCGACTATTAAATCATCCTGCGACAATTTCATTCCCCCTGAATTCGATAGACTATATCACCAGTCCTGAAGTCTATTTCTTTAAGCTTTTCCATGCCAGGCTGTCCGGAAATAACCTCAAGAACCATTATTATATATTTAAGGATTTTATCATCTATAGACGATCCTATTCTAATACGTGTTCGATAATTTTTAGGATATAAAAGAACCTCATAATCTGCATCTCCTGTCCTTACAAACTTTATTTCAGAAATCATGCCATACAAATCAGGAGAAAGCCTTTTAACAACCTCCATATCCCCCAAAAATGAACACAAATCTTTAGGCATTCTCATTCCGTCACGAATTTCAGGAAATTCGAGCCCGGAAATTACAGGTAAATCCATAGAACTTAAATTATAACCTGTCATAAATACAACACCTTCACTGTCAATCATCCCGGGGACTACCCCTTTATCAGTTGAGATAAGCGATAGGCCAACAGGGACTCTACTTTCAATATTAATTTGAAGAATTGAAGGAAACACCTTTTTCACCGAAACTGATTGAATTGCAGGAATAAGCATAAGTCGTTTTTCTATTAAAGAAGTTTTAATATTAAAAAAGGTATCAGAAGAACTGACTCCAGCCTTTGCAAGTAAAAAATCATCAGAATATATAAAATTAGAATCAGAACTTATAACAATTTTGTTAATTAAAACTGAAGGAGCAATCCAAAAGTGGAACCCAAGTTCAACAATTATAATGCCAACGAGCAAAATAATAAATCCGGTAAAAACCCGTTCTATTTTTTTCGAATTCACTTTCCCCCGGCTGGCTTTTACACGACCAGGATATACTTCAGGGGATAAAATTACACTACTCAACTATATTCTCCAATAATATTTTTTGATTCCTTGATAAATTAAGCAATAGACCACACATAATAAAAGTTACAATTATAGAAGACCCGCCATGAGAAAAGAAAGGCAGAGTAATTCCTGTAACAGGGAGCATACCCGAAACAACAGCCATATTAATTAAAGCCTGATATAAAATACTTGTAGTTAATCCAAAAGTTAAAAAATATGCAAAAAGATTTTTTTCCCGAAACTTCAACGCTAACGCATAACCCCTGACAGCCATAGCAAGAAAAAGAACTATTATAAAAGTAACACCAAGAATACCTGCCTCTTCTCCAATTACTGCAAAAATAAAATCAGAATGAGCTTCTGGTAATCCTCCAAGTTTCTGAGTACCCAGACCAATACCAGCACCCCAAAACCCACCATTAGAAAGAGCACGTCTTGCCGAAAGGACCTGATAACCGGCATTTGAAGGATCACTACCAGGATCAAGATAAGACATAATTCTTCTAACCCTGTGTTCTTTTGAAAATAAGAGCATACCTGCAAGAGGAATAATAGTCATAAATATTAGAACAAAATAGCCATACCTGACCCCTGCAACATAAAACATACTAAGTGATACAATCATAACAAAGGCAGCTGTTGAGAAATCATTCTGAGCAATAATTAAAGCTGTAAAAATACCTACTATTAAAAAAGGCGGCAAAACACTGTTAAAAAAATCATATATTTTTTCATGTTTTTTACTAAGTATACCCGCAAGATAAAGAATAATTGAAAGTTTTACAAATTCTGAAGGTTGAAAAGATTTTCCGGCAATAATAATCCATCTCCTTCCACCCATCATTTCTCGACCAATACCAGGAATAAATGTTGCCAGCATAAGAATCAAACTTATAAAAAGAAGAAGAGGAATGAATCTGATAATTAAAGGAAGAGGAATTCTGGAAACAGAAAAAGCCAGAAAAAATCCAACTATCATAAAACTAAGCTGCCGTATAAAAAAATAACCAGAATCACCAAACTTATAATTACCATAATAGTAAGATGCAGAAAATAATGCAGAAATTCCAATCCCTGCAAGAAGAACTATAAGAAGAGTAAATACAAAATCTCCTTGTTTGTTTTCAATTTTTTCTGCTGAAAAATTATAGTTCATTATTGTATCTTCAAAGTAGAAAGGCTTAAAATTGCGAAAAGACCACCAATTATCCAAAAGCGAATTACAACCTTACTCTCTGCCCATCCTTTTAATTCAAAATGATGATGAAGGGGTGCCATCTTAAAAACTCTTTTTCCCCGCAGCTTAAATGATACAACCTGAATTATTACTGAAAGAGCTTCAAGAACAAATACACCGCCTATAATTATTACTAACATCTCTTTTTTTGTTAATAAAGCAATAACACCAATAGTACCTCCAAGAGAAAGAGAACCCGTATCTCCCATAAATATTTCCGCAGGATGTGTATTATACCAAAGAAATCCTATACTGGCACCAACAATGGCAAAGCTTAAAATCATCAATTCACCACTTCCAGCCACATAAGGAATCATCAAATATTCTGAATAATCAACTCTTCCTGTAACATAGGTAATAATACCCATTGTAAGGCCAACAATTATTACAAGCCCGGAAGCCAGCCCATCCAGTCCATCTGTTAAGTTTACAGCATTTGAAAATCCTACAAGAAGAATTATTGCAAAAGGAATATACATTAAAGAAAGATCAAGTACAGGGTTTTTAAAAAAAGGAAGATAGAGATATGTCGCAGAACCTGCATCTTTAAAATAAATAATCAACACAATTATAATCGAAACTACTATTTGTGCAGAAAATTTAAATCTTGCCTGAAGTCCAGCAGAACTTTTTCGAAAAACTTTCAAATAGTCGTCAACAAAACCAATAGCACCAAATCCAACCAGTGAAATAAGAGAAATCCAGGTGTAGTAACTTCCAAGATCCTGCCAAAGTAAAACAGAAATTATTATAGCAAATAGAATTAATATACCACCCATAGTAGGTGTTCCGGATTTCACCAAATGCGTTTCAGGTCCATCTTCTCTTATTTCCTGTCCTGCTTTTCTTTTTTTCAGTGCTTTTATCAACTTAGGTCCAAAAATAAACGAAATCAACAGAGCTGTAACAGCCGCATACGCCGCCCTGAAAGTTATATACTGAAAAATATTGAGAAATGTAAATTTATCAACAAAAGGAAGAAGAATCTCTTTAAACACCCAAAACCCCCATCAATTTTGAAATT
>Ga0164318_10001655_pt1 | contig 20043 bp, 12 predicted proteins | sample GuaBasSedimGuay9_FD_113734 | JGI IMG/M metagenome (GOLD analysis project Ga0164318, IMG submission 113734) | Subseafloor sediment microbial communities from Guaymas Basin, Gulf of California, Mexico - Guay9, Core 4571-4, 0-3 cm | ecosystem: Environmental > Aquatic > Marine > Hydrothermal vents... | reverse complement strand
CTTTTTCAAAATAGACGAGGTTTTAGTCTTAGGTTGGTTTGCGATAGTTGCCAATGGACTCCAGAATGTAATAATTGCGATGTTAGTCTTACATATCATAAAGGATTAAATAGGTTGAAATGCCACTATTGTGGAGCTTCAAAAGATGTTCCTGTTATTTGTCCAAATTGTGGAAGCAAGAAACTTGCAATGAAAGGTTTCGGTACCGAAAAAATTGAGGAGGAGATGCCTGTATTTTTTCCTAATGCAATAGTTAAGCGTATGGATTTGGATACCACAAGGTCAAAGAATGCGTATCTGCAAATTATTAATGATTTTCAGGATAGAAAAATAGATATTCTTGTGGGAACGCAGATGGTTACTAAGGGTTTGGATTTTGATAATGTAAGTTTGGTAGGAGTATTAAATGCCGATAATGGTTTATTTTATCCTGATTTTAGAGCTTTCGAACGTAGTTTTCAGCAGTTAACTCAGGTTAGTGGTAGGTCTGGACGAAAGTACAAACGTGGTAAAGTGATAGTTCAAACATCTCAACCTCATCATGTTGTTATTAGAGATGTGGTGGAGAATGATTATTTTGGAATGTATAAAAGTCAAATGGAAGAGAGGGTTAAATTCAAATATCCTCCATTTTATCGACTAATACGAATTTCGTTGAAACATAGAGATTATAATGTTCTTAATGCGGGAGCAAGTCATTTTGCAAACCTGCTTAAACCTAAATTGGGGGCAAGGGTTCTTGGCCCTGAATATCCTATGGTTGCTCGTGTAAAAAACTTATTTATTAAGAATATTCTAATAAAATTTGAAATAAAAGCATCGCATAAGGCTGTTAAAGTAATTATAAACGATGCTATGGATGATATGTATAAAGTAAAAGAATTTCGTTCTATTTATATTCAACCCGATGTTGATCCGATGTAAAGGATGAAGGAGAAGGATAAAGGAAAAGGATAAAGGAAAAGGATAAAGGAAAAGGATAAAGGAAAAGGATAAAGGAAAAGGATAAAGGAGAAGGATAAAGGAAAAGGATAAAGGAAAAGGATAAAGGAAAAGGATAAAGGAGAAGGAAAGAGGACAAGGAAAAGGATAAATAAGTTTAGATAAATAGCTCTAATGAGTCCTTATGTTACTATGTGCCTTATGTGGTTTTTTTAAGCGAAAAAATGAGTTTAGATGAATAGCCCCAATGTTACTTATGTACCTTATGTGGTTTATTTAAAAAGGATAAATTAAATGGCATAGCTATTGACTATATAAATGCTGCTATATATAATAATATCACTAATTATTTGAAACATAGTTTCTTATATTTGGTGTAACTATATAGTGAAGTTATTAACTCTTGATTTTATGATTTAATGACTCTATTATGAATGTTTTATGACAAAATGACAATATATGAATTTTGATAATAATAATTTACTGCAATTAACAGATACTGTTGAATCTGAAACTGAGTTTATTCCATTATTGCCACAGGGAGAGGATTTTGCAATGGATGAAAAAGATATTCCTGAAGAATTGCCAATATTGCCACTGCGCAATACGGTTTTATTCCCTGGAGTTATGATTCCAATAACTGTTGGTCGCGAAAAATCTACTAAGCTTATCAATGATGTAAAGAATGGGAATAAGCTTCTTGGAGTTGTTGCTCAAATTGATGGCTCTACAGAGGATCCTACATTCAAAGATTTATATAAGAATGGGGTAATGGCTTATGTTGTTAAGGTACTTGCTATGCCCGATGATTCAACTACGGTAATACTGCAGGGAAGAAATAGAATTCACCTTGACCAAGAGATCCAAAGTGAGCCTTATTTTAAAGCTAAGATTACACCATTGACCGTTGATAAGGTTGAAGATGAGAATAAAGATTTTGAGGCATTAATGGATTCTATTAAGGATCTATCATTAAAAGCAATAAAGCTAAATCCGAATATTCCTGGTGATGCAGGTTTTGCCATTAAGAATATTGATAGTCCTAGGTTTCTTGTAAATTTCATTTCTAGTAATTTAAATAGTCCTTTGGAAGATAAGCAGAGTTTGCTTGAGGTAGATTCTCTTGAAGGTCGTGCTAATAGCTTATTGGCATTGCTTACAAAGGAAATACAGATGCTTGAGCTTAAAAACAAGATTCAAGAGAAGGTAAAAGTTGATATGGATAAGCAGCAACGTGATTACCTTCTAAATCAGCAAATGAAAACCATTCAAGATGAGCTTGGAGGAGGTCCACACGAACAGGATATCAGAGATTTAAAGCAGAAGGCTAAAGGTAAGAAATGGGCAAAAAATGTTAGTGAGCTTTTTAAGAAAGAACTTGACAAGCTTGGTCGTATGCACCCCTCTGCTGCAGAATATTCTATTCAGTATAATTATTTGGAAACCTTGGTAGAATTACCATGGAATGAGTTTTCTAATGCTAATTTTGATTTAAAATTAGCTTCCAAAATACTTGATGAAGATCATTTTGGATTAGATAAAATTAAGGAGCGTATTCTTGAGTATTTAGCAGTTATAAAGCTGAAGAACGATATGAAATCTCCAATAATATGCCTTGTTGGCCCTCCCGGTGTTGGTAAAACTTCTTTAGGGAAATCCATTGCTCGTGCTCTTAATCGTGAATATATACGTATGGCACTTGGTGGCTTACGTGATGAGTCTGAAATTAGGGGCCATCGTAAAACATATATTGGTGCTATGCCTGGGCGTATAATCCAAAGCCTGAAAAAAGCTAAGAAATCAAATCCGGTTTTTGTACTTGACGAAATTGATAAAATAAATGGTAGTCAATTCAATGGTGATCCAGCTTCTGCTTTGTTAGAAGTGCTTGACCCTGAGCAAAATTCTACATTCTACGATAATTATTTGGAAGTTGAATACGATCTTTCTAAAATAATGTTTATTGCCACGGCCAATTCCGTTTCTAGCATTCATCCAGCATTATTGGATAGAATGGAGATTGTGCACCTTAGTGGTTACTTAATTGAAGAAAAGATAGAGATTGCCAAGCGACACCTTATTCCTAAACAGTTTAATGAGCATGGTATCAAGAAATCTCAGCTTAGTTTTGATAAAAAAGTTCTGACGGAGCTTATTGATAAATATACTAGCGAATCGGGTGTTCGTTCTCTTGATAAAACCATTGCTAAGGTTATTAGAAATAGAGTCCGTAAGATTGTAATGGAAGAGGAATTTGAGGCTAAAATAAAAGTAGAAAATCTTTACGATATAATGGGTCCTGCTCGTTTTCAGAAGGATAAAGCTATTGATAATAAGCAAGCAGGTGTTGTTACAGGCCTTGCATGGACAAGTGTTGGTGGAGTAATATTATTTATAGAGGTTAGCCTTAGTAAGGGTAAAGGTGGTTTTTCTATGACGGGAAGCCTTGGCGATGTGATGAAAGAATCGGCTACTGTAGCATATAAATATCTTCGCGCTAATGCCGAAGCTCTAAATATTCCACAGTTTGCTTTTGAACAATATGATGTACATATACATATTCCAGAAGGAGCAATTCCTAAAGATGGCCCATCGGCAGGTATAACATTCTTTACCGCTCTGGCGTCGGCTTATACGCAACGCAAAGTAAAGTCTAGGATTGCTATGACAGGTGAGCTAACTTTAAGATCTAAAGTGTTGCCAGTAGGAGGTATTAAAGAGAAAATCCTTGCTGCAAAGAGAGCTGGAATAAAAGAAATTATTCTTTCTTCAGAAAATGAAAAAGATATAAAAGAAATAAGCGAGAAATATATTAAAGGTCTTAGCTTCCATTTTGTAGAAAATGCTATGGATGTGCTTGATATTGCATTATTGAATCAAAAAGTTGCTGGAGGTCTTGTATTAACTGATTCCACGAAATAGACAGAGCTTATAGTCTTGTAGAATATTCTTAATGCTATTATTTTATTGAGTTCAGCTTAATAAAATAATAGCTTTTTTTGGTCTTTGAAAACCGTAAATTGATTTATTGATATCAATGAATACTCTAATAATGTACTATTGTATCATTTTATTCTCAAATACTTTGATTTGAATAGGCATTAACCATTGTATTTATTATATGCATTTTCTACTAATTTCAATATGTAATTGGTGTTGTATTACTATAAAAATGCATTATAAATAAGGTTAAGCCTTAGTAGTTCAAAACTTATTTTCATTCAAAAGCTTATTATCCATATATTTGCCTTGAACAAACACATGAATTAACATAAACCAGAGTAAAACAATGCTATATTGCCTTAAGAGCTTAAGCAACTGTTTTCTCTAAATCACCTTATTAATTTTAATTATATGAAAATAGAAAGACTATTTGATTTTTTGGAGTATTATAAAAATACTTATCCTCAAAAGCAAGATGCATTAGCAAGTAAGATTGATGGCGAATGGGTAAAGTATAGTATTACAGAGTATACGGATATTGTACGCGATTTGGCTTATGGCTTAATAAATTTGGGAGTTAAAAAGGGCGATAAAATTGCTAGTATATCACCCAATGCCCCCGAGTGGAATTTTATTGATATGGCTGTTTCTTCTGTAGGAGCAATCCATGTACCAATATATCCAACAATTAGCTCAAGTGATTATGAGTATATCTTCAATCATGCCGAGGTTAGTATGGTATTTATTTCGGGTAAGGCTATGTATAATAAAATTGTAGATATATTGCCAAAAACTCCTACAGTAAGTAAAGTATATTCTTTTACCGACTGCAAACATGCTCCTAATTATAAGGAAGTAATTGAACTTGGACAAAAAGAACCTCAAGCCGAAAAACTTAAAATAATACAGGCAGGAATTGTTACTGATGAATTGGCTACAATTATTTATACTTCTGGAACAACAGGTATAATGAAAGGTGTTATGCTGTCTCATAATAATTTAATTTCTAATGCTTTGGCTACTTCTCCCGTCCCACAGCTTGGAGTTGAGCATAAGGCATTAAGCTTTCTGCCATTATGCCATGTATATGAACGTATGCTTAATTATATGGAACAATATAATGGAATATCAATTTATTATGCCGAGAATATGGCTAAAATAATTGAGAATATTCAGGAGCTTAAAGTTGATATGATGAGTACTGTACCGCGCTTACTGGAGAAAGTATATGATAAAATTGTAGCAAAAGGTGAGGCCTTAGATGGGTTTAAGAGAAAAGTTTTTGATTGGGCATTAGAGCTAGGTTTTAATTATGATATTGAAGGGAATAACACAGCAATTTATAATATGAAATTGGCAATTGCTGATAAACTTGTATTCTCTAAATGGCGCGAAGCTTTTGGAGGAAATATGAGCGTTATGGTATCAGGAGGTGCTGCATTGCAAACTCGTTTAGGAAGAATTTTTTGGGCGGCAGGTATTCCTGTGGTTGAAGGTTACGGACTAACAGAAACATCACCCGTAATAAGTGTTAATACACTTTTGTCAGGAGAACTTATGATTGGTACTGTTGGTGTGTTATTGCCAGAGGTTGAAGTGAAAATTGCTGAAGATGGAGAGATTCTTTCAAAAGGGCCAAACTTAATGCTTGGGTATTATAAGGAGAAAGCACTTACCGAAGAGGTGATTGTTGATGGCTGGTTCCATACTGGTGATCTGGGTGAGCTTATCGATAATAAATTTCTTAAGATTACTGGTAGAAAGAAAGATAATTTTAAAACCTCTATGGGTAAATATGTTGCTCCTGGTCATATTGAAGAAACAATGAAGGAGTCTTCATTTATTGATATGATTGTAGTTGTAGGGGAGAATCAGAAATTTGCTGCAGCATTAATTGTTCCAAACTTTGAACATATTAAAGATTGGTGTAGTAAAAATGGTAAAGAAGCTCTGTCAAATGAGCAAGCTATAGATGATGCCGATATAAAGAAGGCAATAAAAGAAGAAATAGCTATACTTAATACTAGATTTGGTAGCCATGAGCAAGTTAAGCAGTTTCGTTTAATTGCTGACGAATGGACTGTAGAGTCAGGCTTTGTTACTGCAAAAATGAGTATAAAACGATCAGTTGTAACTAAAGCGTACCAGCACTTAGTTGATGATATTTTTAAATAGGAATCTTAGTATATATATAAGAAAGCTGTGGGTATTATACTCACAGCTTTTTTTTGTGCTTATAATTTTACTCTTTATTCTTGGTATCAATCCAGATTGTAACAGGGCCATCGTTTGTAAGATTAACTTCCATATAAGCACCAAATTTGCCTCCAATTACTTCCTTTGAAATATCATTAGCAAATTGCTTCATGAATTCATTATATAAAGGTTCAGAAATTTTTGGTGGAGCAGATTTAATATAGGAAGGACGATTGCCTTTCTTCGTTTTAGCATGTAGAGTAAATTGACTTATAATCATTGCATCTCCATTTATATCTACAATGCTATTATTCATAACGCCATCTTCATCATCAAAAATACGAAGCTTGCTAATCTTTGCACTTAGCCAAATAATGTCATCAATAGTGTCATCCTCTTCAATTCCCAATAGAATTAGTAAACCCTTGTTGATATTTCTCTGCTCATTGCTATTAATAATAACTGATGCTTGTTTTACTCTTTGTAAAAGTGCTCTCATAATTAATGAAATTCTTGAAAAACTCTTGCCAATGAAAAACCTGGAGCTTGTACATCAAGGTCTAAGAAATACCCAAAAGGAGTTTGTTCTACTTCAAAATCAACGTTTTTTAGGCGCTTTTCTATTTTGTCAAATAATTCCTTAGTAAATTCTGGAGAGGCTTTACTTTCGCTCAAATGAGCAAAGGAATGTAGTATAACACTCTTTGTGTTATTCTTTCTCGAAATCCACTTTATGAAATTCAGAAGTTTCTTCTCAATAGATTTTTGTCTGTCATCAGACTCGTCACCTTCTTCTACTTGTATGTATGCTACTTGGCTATTGCTGAATTCTTTGCCTTCGGTATGCTCTTGTACATTATCTAAGGTTTTGATAGCAGGTTTATATGCAAATCTGTCGCAATAAATCATTAAGAGTTTCATATGTATATACTTTTAAAGGCCATATGCAGTCGCATGAAAAAATAATTACTTTTATCATGGTCGTTTCATAATTCCTACAATTTAACTTTTGGATTTCTAACTATTTCTTTCATAATATTTAAACTATCAACAATGCTATTGTTTATTTCATTGAATAGTTCAGGCTCATTGGTATAGTATAATAAAGAGCTTTGAAATCTTTCTTGAGAAATATCGTACTTATTAAATACATATTTATAGTAGTAGTCAGTAATACTATCCATACCATTTCCGCCATTTTTAGTAACTTCTTGTCTTATAACTACTTCTACTAAGCGTACATCAAGCAGCATATTAGTAAATTGTTCTGTAGAAATTAAATCTGCAGGAGCTTCTATATTCGCAGGATCGTAATTAGTGCAAGAAAATAAGGTGGTAATTATGATGCTAATTACTATTGTAAGTTTAATAATATTATTCATTATAGTCAATTTTTCTTTTGTTAATGATATAGTATAATCTTAGTGTTAGTATATTGTTGTACTGATCTCTAGTCCATTTATCGCCAGATATATTACTGTATTCTCGAGTTCTTATCTTTGCAAAAGAGTAGGAGTATCTAAAGTTTACGTTAAGCCCTTTGTAAACAGGAAATCTAATATCAAAAATACCATTTATATCATTTCTATTATAATGTCCACTGTACAAACTAGCTTCTGTTTTCTCTCCCCATTCTATTTCTTTCATATCTACCAATCGACCCCAACTCATACCTAAGCCAACAGTTAGAAATTCTTTGTCGGTAAAGTGAACTAGAAAAGGCACCTCGGCATAACTTAGTCTTAGATTATAATATGGTAAGCCTTTAGTTGGGTCAGCCTCCCGAGGGTATTTTTCATAAGAACCTTTCTGAGAGTATGAAGCTTCAATACTTATTGCCCAGCGCCTTTTTATTGGCATAATAGCTATTGCAGATGCGTTAAAACCAAATTTCTTAAAACCATACATCTCATCTCCATCTACTTGAGTAAGATTTGTGCCAATAGCAATAGCGCCTTGAAACGCCTGGCCAATTGCCAAAGTGCCAATTAGCAACAAAACTATTAATATGCTTATATTTTTTATTTGCATTCTTAATTCTTAGTATTTATTATTTGCAAAAATGCGAATAATTATTGAGTATTTCTAGTTCATTTTTAAAAGAAATTCACCAATTAGCTGTTTTGATAATATGTTGTTGCTCTTCTAAAACATACACTGGTTATAAACTAGTATATCTGCATCTTAACCTAATATCTCATGTAGTAATGTATAGGCTTAATTTGTATTAATATGTCTTTAACGTATTATTATTAAATAACTTGTTCAATTATACTAGTTTTCTCTGAGTATATAGTAAAAATACTTAGTACATAACAATAATACAATGTTTGGGCTAAAACCCATATAAGACATAACTCATTAGGTAGGGTATTTCCTTCGGTAAACTCAGGATGATAGCCCTGCCTAATGAATACAAGATTCTACGGGTTTAAGCCCAAATATAAAAACTAGTTTGATATGAACTATTTTTAAAACACACACAAACTTATTAAATGCCTAAGCAATATAATATAAAAGAAATGTTTATTTGCGATAGTATTTCTATTTATAATAATAATTGTTTGATTTATATGGTTTATATATTAAATAATAATATATCTTTGCAGTGATTTCTATAAAGGGGTGCCTAAAAATAAGGCTGAGATCAAACCCATATTACCTGTTCGGATAATGCCGGCTTAGGGACTGGAGCTATTATTTTATAGTAGTTCTCAAGGGAAAACTTTTGTTCAATCAATGCATAATATAACCTCAATGTTGATGCAGAAAGTTTAAACTTAATAATTTATTAAAATGTTTCACAAAATTACTTTTTTATTGCTTTTTGCAATTATGATTCCTTCATGGATTCTTGCGCAAAATTCTATAAACGGAAGCATCACTGATGCTGGTACTGGCGAAAGTTTGCCAGGGGCTCATATTACTTTAGAGCCAAGTATGAAAAGAACTATCAGCAATGTTGATGGCGAATTTACTATGTCGAGTATTAAAAATGGCGAGTATCTTATAAAGGTTAGCTATATGGGCTATGAAGATTATAGTAAGGTGCTAAAATTATCGTCAAATACAAATTTAGAAATTGCTCTTAATATTAGTGCAATTATGGAAGATGAAGTTGTAATTGCAGCCACGCGTGCGAGTGATAGAACTGGCACTACTTTCAAAAATATCACTAAGGCCGAAATTAAGGAGGTTGATATGGGTAAAGACTTGCCCTATATTCTTAATATGACTCCATCAGTAGTTTCTGGCTCTGATGCTGGTGCCGGAGTTGGCTATACTTCTATTCGAATTCGTGGTACCGATATTTCTAGAATTAATGTAACTATGAATGGAATACCAGTAAACGACCCTGAGAGTCAGGGTGTATTTTGGGTAAATATGCCTGATTTGGCAGGCTCACTTAATAGTATTCAGGTGCAACGTGGTGTAGGTACTTCAAGTAATGGTGCTGCAGCTTTTGGTGCTTCTATTAATATGGAAACCAATGGGTTGGCTTCTGAGCCTTTTGCCGAAGTAAGTACTGCAGCAGGCTCATTTAATACTCAGAGATATAGGGTGTTGGCTTCCACGGGACTTATTGATGGAAAATGGTCTTTCGATACTCGTTTGTCAAGAATTCATTCCGATGGTTTTATTGATAGAGCATTCTCTGACCTTAATTCATATTATGTTTCTGGAGCCTATTATGGTGAGAATACTATTATTAGATTTAATATTCTTTCGGGAAAGGAAAAAACATATCAAAGTTGGAATGGTGTACCTAAAGTGCGTTTAGAAAATGATATGGATGGAATGCAGCGTTATGCCGATCATTACCTTTATTCGCAAAAGGAAACTGACGAAATGATTGCTTCCGACTCTCGTACTTATAATAAATATACTTACGAAAATGAGACAGATAATTATAAGCAAGATCATTATCAATTACTATTTACTCAGAAATTCAATTCGCATTGGAATATAACCGGAGCCTTGCATTATACAAAAGGGGAGGGCTATTACGAAAGTTGGAAGGATGATAGGAAACTTGGTGCGTATTATGGCGTTCCGGATGTAATTATTGGAGGCGATACTATTACTAAAACCGATGCTGTACATCAAAAATGGTTGGATAATGATTTTTATGGAGCAACTTTCTCTATTAATTATAATAATAGAAAGGATTTAATAGTTAATGTAGGAGCTGCAGCAAACTCATATGTTGGTGATCATTATGGAAAAGTTGTTTGGGCAGAATACGCTTCTACTTTGGGCAAAGATTATCAATGGTATAATAATACAGGAAAGAAGAATACATATAATACATATATAAAAGCCAATTATCTATTAACGCAAAAGTTTAGTATATATGGCGATTTGCAATATCGTAAAGTTGATTACTGGATGGATGGATTGCATGATGATTTTAAGGATCTAACAAGCGAGTATCATTTTAATTTTATTAATCCTAAAGTTGGCGTGCATTACGATATTAATGATGTGCATAATGTGTATTTTTCTGCAGCAATGGCACAAAAGGAGCCAACTCGTAGCGACTTTAGAGATGCCGACGCAGGAAACTCACCAGTGGCAGAGCAGCTTATTGATTACGAATTTGGTTATTCTTTCAATAATCAGTTTATGCTACTGCGTGCCAATGCTTTCTTTATGGACTATAAAGATCAGTTAATATCTACTGGTAAAATAAATAATGTTGGAGCTCCCATTATGACTAATATTGATAAGTCATATAGAGCTGGTTTGGAGTTCTTACTTGGTCTAAGAATAACAAAATGGTTAAACTGGAATGCAAATATTAGTCTAAGTCAGAATAAGATTTCTGATTATACCGAGTATGTTGATAATTGGAATACTGGAGCTCAAGATTCCACTTATTTGGGTACTACCGATATTGCTTTTTCTCCAAATGTTGTGGCTGCTTCTCAATTTGAGATCAAGGCATTAAAGGGATTTAAAGTATTTATAAATACTAAATATGTAGGAAAGCAATATATTGATAACTCATCAAACAATCTAAATAGTATTGATGCGTATTCTACAACGGATGTGATTTTTCGCTATGAATTAAAGCCTGATTTTATGAAAACCATTGGGGTGTTTTTTAGTATTAATAATGTGCTAAGTACAAAATATGAAACCAATGCATGGGTTTATAGTTATAATGTGGATGATACTTGGAGTGGTAACCCAACTGAGCGTTATACTATGGATGGATATTTTCCTCAGGCAGGAATTAATTTTATGGTGGGATTAGACCTTAAGTTTTAAGATATAGTAATGAATCATTTTGTTCAAATGAGGCTTCTATAATAATATAGAAGCTTTTTTTGTTTGAGGTTTGTTTAATAATGTATCTTTGTAGTAAAATTACAATTTGCTGTATAGCACTATGCATATGCACTTCAAATTGGCTAATATACAGTATATGAAAGCAGTATTTATTTTTACAGTATTTTTCTTATTTTCCTTAAGTATTTATAGTCAAACTGGCCCTGCAGGAGTAGGTTCAAGTACTAGCAATATATTGTGGCTTAGATCTCATGATTTGAGCACTCTTTCTAGTGGTGACAAAATAGCAACATGGGCTGATAAATCTGGCAATGGAAATGATTTAACTCAGACAGATGATTTATTTAAGCCCGATTATGTTAGCGGTCAGCAAAATGGGTATGGAGTAGTAAGGTTTAATAAGTCCATAAATAGACTCGTTAAAACTAGTTTCTCAGACTTTCCCACTTCTGCAATTACTGTTCTTATTGTTAGCAAAAGTAATTCAGAGAGTAATGATGGTCTTTTTTCTTATGCAAAAGGCTCTAGTGATAATGAATTTCTTTTGTATAATACAAATACATTAACTACTTATAGGGGTGGTTCTACTGCTAATTCAAGTTTTAATTTTTCCAATAATGCTTGGCATATTATTGATGTTAGTTGGAAAAGCTCAGGAGGCGATGTAATAGTTTGTAAGGATAATGATTTTTTTAACTCATATACTTCTACAATTGCTAATGGAAGTAATATTGGTAGTGGAGGAGCATTAGCTCTTGGTTCGGAGCAAGATTCTGAAGATGGAGGGTATAACTCCGGACAAACCCATAATGGTGATGTTTTGGAGGTTATTGTATATAATATTGAGTTAAATACTGCTCAACGAATAATAGTATCAAATTATATTGCAGCAAAATATAATTTAACAATTTCAAATGATCTATTTGCTTATCAATCTACTCACCCTCATGAGTTGGCAGGTATTGGACGATATGATGGGTCAAATATTCATGCTAGTGCTCAATCTGCTGATATGATTACCATTGGTAATGCCTCAGCAATGGCTACAGATGGTGAATATCTTCTTTTTGGCCATGATGATGCTAATGCTACAGCTTGGACAACTACAGAGAAAGCTGAAGATAATACACAAAGAATAGAAAGAGAGTGGCGAATTGACGAAACTGGTGATGTAGGAACAATTGATATTACATTAAATAATGATGACCTTGCAGCTTTACCTGCAGGATATACTAAGTATGGTTTGATGGTTGATAGTGATGGTGATTTCTCTTCAGGAGCAGTTATTTATGAAATGACAGTTTCAGGAGATGATTATATAGCGAGCGGTATAGATATCGCAGATGGAGATTATATTAGCATCGCTGCAATTGAACCAATAATTCAATTTAAAGAGACAACTTCTTCGGGGATTGAGTCTTCAAATGCAAGTATTGAAATTTTATTGAATTATACTGCTGCCTCAGCTGCCTCTGTTAATTATTCTACATCAAATGGTACTGCTGTTGCAGGATCTGATTATACTGCTGCGGCAGGTAGTACGCTAACTATCGCTGCAGGTTATAAATCAAATAATCTCTCAATTAGTATCAATAATGATTCAGACCAAGAATCTGACGAGGATTTCACTATTAATTTATCAAGCCCTTCGAGTGGTATTAATTTGGGCACTGCTGCAAGCCAAACTCATAATTATACAATTAATGATAACGATAATACCAGAAAAATATACTTTTCTTCAGCATCGAGTAATGGAACTGAAGCAACAACAAGTGCTAGTATTACTATAGAAATCAATACTATCGATAATAGTGATCCTACTACTGTAGATTATTCTGTAATTGGTGGAACAGCAGCCGGTGGTGGAGAAGATTATACTTTAGCAAGTGGAACAGCTACTATTACATCAGGTAATACATCTACAACATTCTCTATTTCAGTTAATAATGATATTATTGATGAAGATAATGAAACCATTATAGTTAAACTATCTAATTCTTCATCGAATTGTAATTTAAGTTCGACTAACCCTATAGAGCATACTTATACCATAAATGATAATGATGCTACTCCAAGTATTCAATTTACATCAACGGCTTCTTCAGGTAATGAATCTGTTGGAACAAAGAATTTGCAGCTAAGTTTATCAACTGTTTCAGGTAAGGATGTATCTGTTAGTTTTAGCCATTCAGGAACAGCCACCTATGTTGATGATTATAGTATTTTAACAAGCTCTCCAATTACTATTAGTGCAGGTAGTACTACTAAAAATATTGTATTAACTATAAATGATGATAATACTACTGAAAATTCAGAGACTGCTATTGTTACTATTAGCGGGCCTACAAATGCTAGTTTAGGTGCTAGTACTTCACATACATATACAATTCTAAATGATGATATATTTGGTTATGTAGGCCCTGGAGGTATTGGCAAAAGCCTAAATTTGAAACTATGGGTAAAAGCCGAAGATATTCCTGGAAGCTCTAATGGTGATAAGATTAGCTCTTGGGCTGATCAAAGTGGAAACTCTAATAATTTGAGTCAATCGGAGCCAACTGTTAAACCTTATTACTACAATGATATAGTTAATGGATTTCCTGTTGCTAGGTATAGTGATGATAATAGCCGACTAATAAAGAATAATTTTAGTGATTTTCCGACAAAAGAGATAACAACATTTTTTGTTAACTATAGAACAGCTGCTAGTAATGATGCTACTATTTCGTATGCTGTAGCTAGTGGAAATAATGAGTATCTAGTTTTTAATAGTAGCAACATATCTGTATTTAGAACTTCTGTAAATGTTAGTTCGGGTGTTAATGCTGCTGCTAACTCTTGGAATATTGTCTCTACTTCATGGAGAAATTCTGATGATAATGTTGTTATTTCATTAAATGGCCAGCAGAAATATTCTAATACATTATCTAATGCAAATGATATTACATCGGGTGGCTGTTTGGTAATTGGTGCAGAGCAAGATGCTGTAGATGGGAGTTATGCAGCAGATCAAGATTTTGAAGGTGATTTTGCAGAAGTTGTAATTTATAATAGTATTCTTAATACTGCTCAAAAAAATATTATAAGTAACTATTTGTCGGCTAAGTATAATATTACGATGGATGCAAACGATAAGTATGCAGGTGATGATAGTGGTAAAGGGGATTATGATTTTGAGGTGATAGGTATAGGATCAGAATCAGATGGTTTTCACGATGAAGCTCATGGTAGTGGAGGTTTATGGATTAAACAATCTACGAACTTTGGCAATGGCGATTATTTAATGATAGGTCATAATCATATTACCCCTCAGTTATATACTTCTGCTGAAGATGCTGGCTTAACAGCGGTTTCAATTGATGAGCGCTGGGGTAGAGATTGGTATTTTGACCTTACTGATGCAGGAGGAGCAATGACAGTAGATCTTACTTTTGATTTTGATGAAGCAGAAATGAATAGTTCAAGTACACCTGCAGGAACTACTTCTAATTATAAACTTTTATACCGTAGTGGAACATCTGGGGATTGGAGTATTGTAAATTCGGCAAGTTCAAAAACTACATCGCAAATACTATTTACAGGTCAGGCTTTGCCTAATGGTGATGGTTATTATGCTCTAGGAACAATTGATGCAACAAGCTCCCCTCTACCAATTGAGCTAATGAGTTTTGATGCACAGCTCGAAAATAAGAATGTGATTCTGAAATGGGAGACAGCCTCGGAAACAAATAATGATTATTTTGAGATATATCGCTCTGCAAATACTGAGCAATGGACAAAGATTGGTGTTGTTGATGGAAGTGGAACTACAAATACTATTCGTAGTTATAATTATTCTGACATTGAAGCTCTTCAAGGGATAAGTTATTATAAACTAAAACAGGTAGATTTTGATGGGAAATACACATTCTCTCAAATTAGATCAGTAAGTACAGAGTTATCAGAAAGGATAGAAATATATCCAAACCCAACAAATGGCATAGTTTATATAAATAATGTTTCTGCAGGAAGTAGGATAGAGTTACTTGATTTGAATTCAAGAGTTATTTTGTTTAAAGATAATATAGATGGAGGAAGTGCAGAAATATATTTATCTAATTTGCCAGCATCAATATATTTAATAAGAATAACTACTGATAATACTGTTAATACTTATAAATTGGTTAAAAAGTAGTTGTAGAATAATATTCTTATACTTTTAAAAAGGCTTTACTAATGCCTTTTTAAAAGTATATAATAAGTAAATAAAATACTGCTTTATGATTGACTATCCTTGTCAAGACCTGAGTAATCGAAATATATATTTCTCAAATAGTTTTATGTTAAATCAATAAGCTAATGTTGTAGTTGTGCTTACCTTCTTTCTGCATTAACAACCCATATTTAGTATATTTTAACATTTATTGTAAAAGTTAAAAATATTATACGTATATTTGTCTTCCAATTTATTGGAACTAAAACAAATGTATTTTTATTAGCTCAAACAATATAAAAATATACAAATATTTAAAATTTATTACCATTGTGAAAGCTATGGTCATAGATTGTTATTCTATAATAAGTAAAACTAAAACTAGTAGTATGATGATTTATAATGAATCAGAGTATTAATTTAGGCTAAATACCTAAAGTTTAAAACAACTATTAACTTAAAACAACGCTTATGAAAACAATTGCTATTCTATTAATGACAATGCTAAGCCTTAATCTTTTTGCTCAAAATGATTATGTTCTTGAACTAGACGGTAATACCTATGAAATTTCTCTAGATAATGCTTACTCTTTAACTATTGATGGTAAAATAGTGAATTTTAAAGTTATTCCCAAAGATACATTGATTTATAAAGATGAGTTTTTTAGCTTTAAATATCCTAAAGATTATAAAATTACAAAAATGGAGATTGATGAAGGAATCGAACAAGTTATGGTTATGACTCCTGATGGTTCTGGGTTTTTAATTCAGAAATACTCAACAATGAACCCTACTATCCTTAACAATATGATGATGAGGGAAGTTACAAAAGAGAGTATTGAAGATGGTTATTCAGTAACTCGTAAAGATTATGCCCGAACCATAAAATCAGGTCAAGTACTTGAAATTGATAAAAGTATTCTGACAAATAGGAGTGAGTCTAATATTTATGAAGTGGCAACAATTGGAGATAATGATGAAGGTATATTGATTCTTACAATTGTTTCTGTAGAAAATATGAGTAAAAGTGGGAAATCTCTTATTGATATGATGTGGTCTACACTTGCATATAAATAGGAAAATTATTTTTTATTGAAAAGGTTGTAAAGGTTTAACTTTTACAACCTTTTTTTATTTATTTAGCTCGTCAATCTCATATGTTTCAATAATGCTATTAAGTAAAGCGTAAACTGTAAGTCCAGATATGGTTTTTATGCCAAGTTTTGCTGTTATTTTTTTTCGATGAGTAACCACTGTATGCTTACTTATAAATAATGTTTCAGCAATGGCTTGATTAGTTTTTCCCAGCGCAACCAATCTTAATATTTCAATCTCTCGCTTGCTTAATTCACTGTCTTCCAACGAAAGCTTGTTTGAGTTTAATGCCGATTCTAAGTATTTGTCTAGTTTAGATTTAATAATACTTTCAGTATCAAATAAGTCAAAATCAATCTTAAATTCAAACATAGAATTTAAACTTACTTGTTTAGTTCTTATTAACCCGAAATTAAGATTTCTATCTGTTTTATATAATTTTAATAGCTTAGGTTCCTCAAATACATTATCACTTACGATTAATAGGTTTATATTATTTTCAACAATATTATTTTTAATACATAGCTCCGAGTTTGGAATAATATGACTACTTAATCCATTATTTTTTGAAATAATAAACTGAATACCTCTGCTTATTACATAAGATTCAGTCAATATACCTATTGTTATATTTTCCATATCTATATATTTTGCAGGCTGTTTTCCATAATACTTACCTTAGGCACAATTATTTTATTCTCCATCTCAGAATGATCTTTAATATCATCTTCTAAATGTGCCAATTGACCAAGTATTTTAAAGCATAGTATGAAGTTATCTTCTGGCGAAATATACTTTATTAAAAGGTTCTTAATGTCGTAAATTTTTTCTTCAATATTGTCGTGTTGTATTGCGTAGTCCTTTATTATAAATTTATTATTACTTACAAATAATTTCTTCTGTTCTTCATCGCCTTCATTATATAACTCCTCAAGTTTAAGAATATAAGGATATACCGTTTTCTCCTCAAAGGCAATATGCTGATGCAATTGAGTGGTGTATTCATTATAAAATTTATGGATAAGTTTTATCGCATTTGCAGTTTCACCACTACTTGACTCTACTAATTCGTTAATTAGAGAGTTTATTTCTGGAATTTTTACGTTTAGATAATAATCGTGAGTTTTGTATAAGTAATCAACTATTAAATTCAGAGGATATGTTTTTAATTTCTGTTTAGGGAAGAAATCAGGATCGTTGAAAGAGTTTATTATATCAAGAAAGAAATCGGTATTAATATTATATATTTTACAAACACTATCTACAGACTTTTCGCCAAAACCTAGTTGTATCCCAAATCTATTTATTACCGATAATAAATGATGATTTTGTATAATTATATCGGCCATCTTTATATTTGCTGTTATATTCATTCTTTCTAATTATTTATTATAAAACGCAAAGATAGTAATTTATAATCATTCTAAATAAGAATATTTGATAAAAAAAACGTCCTAAGTTTTTATTAGGACGCTTTCGTTATTTGTCTTTATATCGTAATGTCTATTTTAAAATAGTGAACAGTAAATGGTAATCAGTATTCTGTAATTAACAGTCAATATTAATTTTACAGATTACAGATTACGAAACTACAGATCACAGATTTCAATTTATATCAAAGATTTAGTTTCTGTCGATAGAGTTAAGCTCAGTATAAGCCAACTCCAATCTGCTAATCATCGATACTTGACCTTCACGCAACCATTTTCTTGGGTCATAAAACTTTTTATTAGGTATATCATCACCTTTAGGATTTCCAATTTGACCTTGTAAATAGCCGTGGTTTTTAGCTTCATACTCTCTAACACCATTCCATGTAGCCCACTGAGTGTCAGTGTCAATATTCATTTTTATAACACCATAGCTAATTGCTTCTTCAATATCCTTTGGCTCAGATCCCGAACCACCATGGAAAACAAAGTTTACTGGCTTATCGCTTTCTGTATTAAATTTTTCTTTAATATATTTCTGTGAGTTATCAAGAATTTTTGGAGTTAAAGAAACATTACCTGGTTTATAAACACCATGTACATTTCCGAAAGAAGCCGCAATAGTAAATAAATCACTTACTTCTAATAATTGTTCATAAGCATAAGCTACATCCTCAGGTTGAGTATATAATAATGAGTTGTCTATACTTGTATTGTCAACGCCATCTTCTTCACCGCCAGTAACACCAAGCTCAATCTCTACAAGCATTCCAATTTTACTCATACGTTCCAGGTATGATTTACTTATTGCGATGTTTTCTTCCAAAGGTTCTTCAGAAAGGTCAAGCATATGTGAGCTAAATAGTGGCTTGCCATAAGCTTCATAAAAATCTTCACCAGCTTCAATCAAACCATCAATCCAAGGAAGTAGTTTCTTGGCAGCGTGGTCAGTATGAATAATAACTGCTACGCCATATAATTCTGCCATTTGGTGCACGTGCATAGCTCCAGAAATAGCTCCTGCAATTCCTGATTGTTCATCTTCGTTGGATAAACCTTTTCCTGCGTAGAATTGAGCACCACCATTCGAAAATTGAATAATAATAGGACTATTTACTTTTGCGGCAACTTCTAATGCTGCATTTACAGATTCTGTTCCTACAACATTTACTGCTGGAATAGCAAATTTATTCTCTTTTGCAATACGAAATAGCTCTTGTAGATCTTTTCCATAAACAAATCCTGGGGCAATTTTATCAAATATTTTTTCTGACATAATAGTATATACTTATAATTGGTTATTTATAAATTTTATTAAGCAAAAATACTACTAATTTGTATCATTTGACTGATTATTTTATATTTTACTATTTCAAACAAGTCTATATGTAATTCAATTTGATCTGTTTTTTTTATAAATAAGATTATTGTTCAAATATTAAGCAACCCTATATTCAAACAAAAAACATTATAATCTAGTAAGCCAACGTGCAAAGAATACATCGTAGACATAATAGGTGGTGTCTTTTTTGAATATCATTTGTTTTTGTAATAGCGACTTTACGCTGCGGCGGATGGTGCTTGCGTTGCTTAGGTTGTAATTGCGGATAAAATCGCCAGAGGTAACACGGGCAAAACCACCTTCTTTGGCCAAAGCTATTAGCAGTTTCCATTGTTGGGTGCTAAGCATATCTTTATAAGTGCTGTAATAGGCTTCGTTTTCTTGCAGTATTTCCAAATAAAGAAGCTTTATATCGTTCAGGTTTATTTTCTTCTTTTTGCTAGCAAATGCTCTATTGCACAAAAATTGAACATAATAAGTATGTGTTCTTGTTTCATCTAATATAAAATCTACGGCTTCCTTATCTATTTGTCTTTTATTAGATTGGAAATGATGATTTATAAACTCACTATACTTTTCGTAAGGAATATGACTTAGGTGCATCAACT
>Ga0164318_10001654_pt1 | contig 20043 bp, 18 predicted proteins | sample GuaBasSedimGuay9_FD_113734 | JGI IMG/M metagenome (GOLD analysis project Ga0164318, IMG submission 113734) | Subseafloor sediment microbial communities from Guaymas Basin, Gulf of California, Mexico - Guay9, Core 4571-4, 0-3 cm | ecosystem: Environmental > Aquatic > Marine > Hydrothermal vents... | reverse complement strand
ATTCTCTCAAGCTTCAAGATCGAAATCTATTTGAGTCATTTAGATTCGCTTATCTTGCTCACCGGAAAATACCTCAAAAAACAGTATTATTCTAACTCCTGCTCAATCGGCTAAATAATTACTGTTTTAAGATTATAGATAGAATAAATTTCTTTTTTCGTAAAAGAGGAGATTGGTTTAGTAGTTGCAACTAGCTCTTTAAATTCACCTATACCGGTATAGGTGGCAGCATCAAGCAGGAACCGCAGGGCTGTATTTATTCTATCAGGAGGCATTTTCATTTTGAGGAGTTCTTTTATACCAAGTGAGTAAAGGATGTCCCCAACAACAAGAGCAAGATTTACACCTGAGCAATGGCGGCCTGCGTGTGATTTTAATTTGACGGCAAGGTATTGGTGCATCGAAGGCAAATGCCGCCTCATGGGGGTATCATCTATGATATCGTCATGGATTATGGAACAATTATGAAGCAGTTCGAATCCTGTTGCTCCATGAAATATTGTATTAGACGGTTTTTTCGCATATCCGTGGTAACTTATAATTAATAGAAGAGGGCGGATACGTTTACCACCCTTTGTAAGAAAGGATTTTATTGCTTTATAAAGAAGGGGAGAGTGACGCACGAGATAATATTCCCCACTAGCATTATCAATAGCCGTAGCCAGGGTTTTGTTAATCTTTTTTTGTAATGCATTAATCATACTGATATGATACCATTATATTTCTTAAACCTGAATCTTTTATTATGAAGGAGAAAAAACTCACAATAAAGCAATATATTCGCTCTCTCAGGCTGGAGTTTACACTCTGCAGTCTTCTTCCATTTGTATGCGGCAGTCTGCTTGCCGAGAATCCTTTTCAATGGGTTTATTTTATACTTGGATTTATTTCAATACTCTTTACCCACCTAAGTGCAAATCTTATGAATGATTATGCCGATTCTAAAACAGGGGTTGATTGGTCAGATTCTCATTTTTATAAATTTTTCGGCGGGTCAAAAATGATTCAGCAGGGGCTCTTATCCGAGAAATGGTATTTGAAGGCCTCACTTATTTGTGCGGCTTGTGCAGTCCTGGCCCTTACGGCATTATTCCTTCTTATTGGTGAGCCTATTATTCTTATTATTTCTTTTGCTTCTATAATACTGGGATGGATGTATTCACATAAACCAGCTGCACTGTCTCATCGTTGTCTTGGTGAAGTAGCAATATTTATATTTTTCGGATTAGTGCCTTTGGGTGCAGGCTTTTATTTACAGAGTGGGGTTATTTTTCCCGCCAAAGTGGTTTACGCCTCACTGCCGTATAGTTTTTTAATTACTGCAATACTTTTTGCAAATGAAATTCCTGACCTTTATTCAGACCTAGCAGCAAATAAACGTACATGGGTAAGTATAACAGGCCTTGAGCATGCTTATATTTTGTATATTGTCCTTCAGATTGCAGGTCTCATTTCTGTTATTTTTTGCATATTAAGAGGCATATTTGCGAGTTGGACATTTGTATCAGTACTTTTTATTATACCGGCAATAAAAGCTGCTCTCATAATCAGACGGTTTCCTCATGATAAGCTTATGTTAATAAAATCTTCTAAAATAACAATAACTGAGCACGCATTTGTAGGCATTATACTTTTGGGAGGCAGCGTTTAGATATGAAAAGAGTATTTATTATTGGTGGAGGATTTGCCGGTATCAGTGCTTTGCGCCATTTTGCAAAATACCGCGACATTTGTACCATAACGCTTATTGATAGGAAAGAAACGTCTGATTTTCTGCCGATTATTCCCGATGTAGTTGGAGGTTCGATTGCTAATAACCATGCTGCGCTAAATTTATCTAAAATTACTAAGCGTTATAAAGCCTGTTTTATTCACGATGAGGTTACGTCCGTAGATATTAGAAACAAAAGTGTAATTACGTCAAACTCTTCTTTAGAATATGATTATTTATTAATAGCATGCGGCACAAGGACAAATTTTTACGGTAATGAAAATTTAAAAAATAATGCACTTAAACTTGATTCGGTTCAGGATGCAGTGCGTATAAAAAATTCTTTACTGTCTAAAAAGAGCCGCACAATTATGGTTGTGGGCGGAGGGTATACAGGCATTGAACTTATTACTAACGCATGGTTATTGTGCCGGCATCATGATATTCGGGCTGAGTTTATTCTCATAGAGCGTGCCCCGTCTGTTATTGCTCAACTTCCTGATTGGATGAAGGAGTATGTTTTAAACAATTTAAAATCTTTAGGCTTTGTTGTGAAGTGTAATACCGGACTTGAGGCGGTTAATAAAAATTCAGTTAAGCTTTCTGATGGAACCGAATATGAAGACGTTCTTTTATTATGGAGTGCCGGAGTTACGTTTTCAGAGATTAATTTCAAACCTGAAATAGAACGCAAGCATCAAGCACGGCTTTCGGTTGATGAGTATCTTCGCATTAATGAATACTGTTTTGCGGCAGGTGATGCAGCCGGATTCTTACAAGGCGGCAGGGAACTGCGTATGGGAATTCAATTTAGTTTAAAAGAAGGCCAACTCGCAGCGGAAAACATTGTAAGGAGGATAAAGGGCAAGGCTTTTAAGCGGTTTAGGCCTGTTGACCTAGGTTATATTGTTCCCATGGCAAACAAAAAAGGCTGCGGAGTAGCTCTAGGGCGAGGGCTCAAGGGCATTTTTGCTATTATCCTACATTACATTATGTGTGTGTACAGAACTTATGGCTGGAGAAATAAATTTGGTATTGTAAAGGATTTAATAATGAAAAGGGTTTAAACGGGAATAAAAAGTGATGGCTGATAAAATAAAAGTAGGAATAAGTACATGCCTTTTAGGAGAAAACGTACGTTATGACGGCGGGCATAAACTAGATCGGTTTTTGCGTGATACGTTGGGACAATTCGTTGAATGGGTACCTGTTTGCCCTGAGGTTGAATGCGGCCTTTCTGTGCCGCGCGAGGCTATGCGTCTTGTGGGAAGTATTGATAATCCGCGGCTAGTGACTCAAAAGACAGGCATTGATTACACCCGTAAAATGGTCTCCTGGGCCGAGGGGCGTGTGGGGGAATTAGCCAGGCTTGATTTGTGCGGGTTTGTCTTTAAAACAGGCTCACCGAGTTCAGGCATGCAGTCGGTAAAATTATATAATGAAAAGGGTTTTGCCGCTAAAAAAGGCGTTGGGATGTTTGCGAAAGTTTTCATGCGGGCATTTCCGCTTATGCCGGTTGAAGACGACGGGCGTCTTCATGATCCGGCATTGCGAGAGAATTTTATTGAAAGGCTTTTTGTTTATAAAAGGTGGCAGGATCTTCTTAAGGTGAGTAAAACAATTAAAGGACTTGTTGAGTTCCATACTGACCACAAACTTTTAATCATGGCACATAGTCCAAAGACTTTAAGCCTATTGGGAAAAATTGTTGCCAAGGCAAAAGACTACACAAAGGAAGACCTTTTTAAAGACTACGGCGAGACTCTTCTCACAGGCCTTAAGGCACAAGCGTCGGTTAAGAAAAACACGAATGTGCTTCAACACATCCTGGGACATTTCAGGAAAGAACTCTCAGGGGATGAAAAAAAAGAAGCATTGGAAGTGATAGAAGATTATCATAAGGGGTATGTTCCCCTTATGGTTCCTATTGTACTTTTGCAGCATTATGTAAGGAAATATGATAAAGAATATTTAAAGCGCCAGTATTACCTCAATCCTCATCCTGTAGAGTTAATGTTGAGAAATCATGTTTAAAAAATAAAAATATAGTAGACAGCGTTTTTAAATTAAGATAAAAAGGAAAAAGTCTATGCTAAATAAGGAAGAACTGTATAGGGCGATTAAAAAGCTATTAGAGACACAGCATCTTGCGGTACTTGCGACTCAAGGAGATGAATATCCCTATTGTACGTTAGTCGGCTATGTACAGAGCGAGGACGGAAAAGAAATTTTATTTGCGACTATCAGGGAGACGCGGAAATATAATAATCTAAAAAAAAATTCTCATGTTTCATTGCTCATTACGAGTCAGACAAACAAAGTAAGTGATTTCAAAGAAGCCGAGGCTCTGACGATTTTGGGACATGCAGAAGAGTTAGGCCATGACGCGCATACACAAGCCATCGCTCGTTATCTTAAAAAGCACCCTTATTTGGAAGACTTTATAAAAACGCCTGATTGCGCGTTGATCCGTGTTGTTGTGGTCAAATACATATTAGTTCAGAATTTTCAGAATGTTTCGGAGTATGAGTTCTAATAGTACTTTTTATTGAGAAGAAAAGGGTTAAAGGATTGAAGGATTAAGGAGTTCAAAGCTCGAAGCTGAAGGCTCAAAGGAAAAATACGTTTGTTCGTTGGGCCCGCCTGCCGATGAAGGTTCGGGAAATATCTACGGTGGCCAGGCGCGTTAAGCTCGTTTAAAATCTTCAATCTACAATATTCAATCTTCAATTTATTTTCAGGGGGTTATTTAAATGAAGCAAGAAAGGGTACGGGTATTAAAACCTGGTAAAGAAATAAAGGGTCCTGTGGTCTACTGGATGAGCAGGGACCAGAGGGCCGAGGACAACTGGGCATTGTTGTTCGCACAGCAGTTGGCTGTTGAGCGAGGGGAGCCTTTAATAGTTGTTTTCTGCCTGGTACCCTCTTTTTTAAATGCAACCCTGCGCCATTATGATTTTATGCTTAAGGGGCTCCTTGATGTAAGCAGTTATTTAAATGAGAAAAATATCCCGTTTTTTTTAATACAGGGTGAGCCGCAGAGGGGAATACCTGATTTTATCAAAAAATATAAAGCCGGAGCTCTTGTAACAGATTTTGACCCGCTTAGGATAAAAAGAAAATGGAAAGATGAAGTCTCATCAAAGATTTCAGTTCATTTTTATGAAGTTGATGCCCACAATATTTCACCGTGCTGGACTGCCTCAGGCAAACAGGAATTCGGAGCATATACAATCCGGCCAAAGATTCACAAACTCTTGGGCGATTTTTTAACCCCTTATCCTAAATTAAAAAAGCATCCCGTTAAATTGGCAAATTACCGGTTTCGCGAATTTTCTCCTGGAAGTTTAATAAAAAAACTGGGCTGTGATGAGAAAGTAAAGCCGGTTTCAGATAGAGAACCTGGTACTAAGGCAGGCCTCAGCCTGATGCGTAGTTTCATAAAGAAGAAATTATCCGGGTATGATGCACAGCGCAATGACCCGAACCTTGACGGCACTTCAGGCCTGTCAGTTTATCTTCACTTCGGGCAGATCTCAGCACAGCGTGTCGCACTTGAGGTAAGAGGGAGTGATTGTTCCCGCAAGGCTAAGCAGTCGTTTCTTGAAGAGCTCATAGTAAGACGCGAACTCTCGGATAATTTTTGTTTTTATAATAAAAACTATGATAACTTCGAAGGGTTTCCCGATTGGGCAAAAAAGACTTTAAACCAGCACCGACGGGACGGGAGGCAGTACGTTTATTCCCTGAAGCAGTTTGAGAATGCTGGGACCCATGATTTGCTCTGGAATGCGGCTCAGGAACGGATGGTGAGATCAGGCGTAATGCACGGTTATATGAGAATGTACTGGTGTAAAAAGATTCTCGAGTGGACACGTAGCCCTGAGGAGGCGCAAAAAATAGCCATATATCTTAACGATAAATACCAGCTTGACGGACGCGACCCTAATGGATACGTGGGTGTGGCATGGTCAATAGGAGGAGTACATGACCGTGCGTGGGGTGAGCGTCCTGTTTTTGGTAAAATCCGTTTTATGAGTTATAATGGCTGTAAGTCAAAGTTTGATGTGAATAAGTATGAGAGCTCAAACCTGCCCGCCGTGAAATTGCATGTCAATCAACGGCAGGCGGGGCTCAAAGGAATAAGACGTTAAGCTAGTCTTTCCAACGTCCGATGTTAGAATTGGTTTAAGAAATGGTTTATAAGATGAATGGTAAAATAAAAGAGAAAATCAAAGTTTTTTTTATTGGAACGTTAGCTGTTCTGCTTTTATTAGAGCTAAGTTTATTTATCATAGGATATATTCACCATAAGAAAGCTTTATATGATAAGAGAATAATACAAAGTTCGAAGTATACTCACACTATTTTATGTTTAGGGGATTCATTTACGTACGGGCTTGGGGCTTTACGTGAAGAGAATATGCCAAGCCAGTTGCAGAGATTATTAGATAAAAAATTTGATGAAGGGCATATAGAGGTTATAAATAGAGGAATTGGCGGTTACAATACTACACGTGTTTTAGGTGATCTAAATGGTAATATTGAAACCATACAACCTGAAATTATCCTTCTGCTTGTTGGCAATGCTAATCACTGGAATTTTCAGGGGTATAACACATATTTAGAAAAAAAGGGCTTTATTCCTATGATCCAAAATTATATTGAACGTATTCGTTTATATAAATTGTGTAAGCTTTTATTTTATAACATAAGGAGGAAGTTGAATAATACAATGTCCGTAAGAGATAATATTCCTTCCTCATATAGTAATAATAAAATAGGCCAAGATAATAAATATTATACAATTGGTATTAATTATGAAAGGGAAGGAAAATACGAGGAGGCAATAAAATCTTACCAAAAGGGGATTGAGGTAAATCCTGGTTATGGTGCAACTTATGGAAGACTGGGTTGGCTTTACCACAAAAAATTTATGGATGATGAAGCAATAGAATGGTACGAGAAAGGTATTATTGCAGACCCTGATTATGTTTTTAATTATTGTGGCATTGGATGGGTCTACAAAGATCAACATGCGTTTGATGAGGCGATCGAATGGTTTAAGAAAGCTCTTGAAGTTGATAACAAGTATTATTTAGCTTATGGCGGTATTGGGTGGTCCTATGAACAGCAGAGAAAATATGAAGAGGCAATGGAGTGGTTTAAAAAAGGTATTCTCGCAGCACCTGATAATACTTATAATTATCAAGGGTTAACACAAGTTTATAGAAGCCATCGACAATATGATCAAGCTTTGGCCTTTTTTCGTCCACTTGCTTCAAAATATTCAATAGCGCGCCAGTTTGTTAAGATTATTGAAAGGAGAGAAAATTTTCAAGATGAAATATTAAAATGGGTAAAATTCGATATAGAAAAAATTATAACAACATGCAAAAAAAATAATATACAAATTATTTTACAAAACTATCCGGTATCTGAACCTATCGATTTGACAGATACTATAAATGATATTGCAAAAAAATATTCGGTTTCTTTAGTCGATCATTATGGACGATTTAATGAATTATGGATGATGGGAGAAAAAGAAGAAGATTACTTTGTTAGTGACGGACATTGTAATGCCAAGGGATACAGTGTTATGGCAAGAGATGTCTACGATACACTGATGGCATTGAATATATTTGAATCAGTTAGTAATTAATTGATCCCTTGCGGGAATCCTTCGATTCCACTCAGTTCTCGGGGGGACATTAATCGTTGAAGAGAAATACTATCATTTGAAAACCTTTTGCAGTGAGGATAATCAGTATCATGCAATGTAGGAAATGTGTATTAGCAGAAAACAGGCCTGATGTTTGGATCAATGAGGATGGAGTCTGTAACTTTTGTGTTGATTTTGAAAAAAGAAAAGGAGTAAAGGATACGGCTCCTTTATTAGAATCAGAATTGATAAAGATTTTAAATAAGCATAAGGGGAAAAAGAAATATGATTGCCTACTGATGTGTAGCGGGGGTAAGGATAGTGTGATGAGTCTTTATTATATGACCAAAAGGTATAAATTGAATCCTATTGTATTTACATTTGATCATGGTTTTGAGAATAATGAAGCAGTAGAAAATGTTAAAAATGCGGTAAATATTCTTAATGTTGATTGGATGTATTTTAAGACTGATTTTATGAAACGAGTATTTAAAATAGCCATAGAGACCGAGACAAAAGCACCCTTATGTCATATATGTGCAATCTGGTATATGGACCTTACCTTTGATGTTGCTTCCCGATATGATGTTCCTTTGATTATAGGGGGATGGACAAAAGGGCAGGTTATGGAACTTTATGAAAAAGGGCAGGAATATTATTCTATGTCCCGGGCTACTGCCGAGTTTGTCGAGAATCATTTGCGTACAATTCCGGAATATAAACATTTTCCGAGAAGCATGAAAGAAGTTGTAAAAAATGCGAATAGAAAAGGCAAACGGGATGTCCTTTCGCCCCATTGGTTTTTACATTATACTGAGGAGAAAAAGATGGAAATATTAAATAATGAACTTAAGTGGAAAGCTCCCGAGTTAAGTTATCCGGCACATACGACAAACTGTTTGATGAACTTTCTCAGTGTCTATTTTTCTTTGAAACATTTTGGATATACCCATTATCATATAGAAATGAGTAAACTTATCCGGCTGGGTCAGTTAAGTCGGGACGAAGCATTGGATATGTTACAATTTAATTATGACAAAACGTTTCTAAATAAAATCGCAAAAGAGGTAAGTTGTACTATTCTCAAATGATGTTTTATCTTTTGTATTAATAGTCTTTTTTTGATCCTTAGAATTTTACAAGAAATTCACAAAAGGTGCTAATAACTAGTAGGATGATATTATGATTAGAAAATGCATACAAACAGTTCTTCGTGTTATTCAAAAAATACTTATTTTTGTTTTATTGACATTGGTTTATTTCATAGGATTCGGTATTACATATATATGTGCTTTACTGTTTAAGAGGGAACTTTTTAAAAGTAATAATACTAATGCTTTATCCTTCTGGCGTGATGCAGAAGGATATGATATGACGATGAAAGAATGCACTCGTCAATCGTAGCAATGTGGTGGTGAATAATGGGAAAGGTCATTTATATATTTAAAGAGATGTTTTATATGATTAAATCTCACAAAATGTATTTTTTTGCGCCAATATTTATTGTTCTTGCTCTTATTGCTTTTTTGGTTTGCTACATTGGACCTGCCGCAATTGTTTCTTTTATTTATGCCGGAATATAATCTATTTAAGGGGCTTAGCATATAAGAATTTTAAAGTGTGATAAAGTTCGAATTGCCTAAAGTTGGTTTAAAAACTTTAGTTTACTTCGAATTAGTCACTAACAAAACTCCATATGGAGTTAGGTGCGTCTAAATTGTGAATATTTTGGGAATTTCGTGCTATTATCATGATTCGGCGGCTTGCCTTATTAAAGATGGCCAGTTAATAGCTGCTGCACAGGAGGAACGATTTAACCGCGAGAAGAACTCTCAGGCATTCCCCGGAAATGCCATCCATTATTGTCTCCAGCAGGGTGATATATCAATTTATGATGTTGATTATGTCGGCTTTCATGAAAAACCTTTTTTGAAATTTTCTCGTGTTGTAAAAGAGCATGTGCGTTCATATCCGTTTTCTTTCAGGAATTTTATTTCTACCATGCCCTCTTGGCTTGATGAGCAGTTGATTATTCCGTTAGTGTTGAAGAAAAAGATTGGATTTAACGGTACGGTTTTATTTGTAAAACATCATCTCTCTCATGGTGCGAGTTCATTTTTGGTCTCGCCGTTTGATGAGGCGGCAATCATAAGTGCTGATGGTATCGGTGAATGGGCAACAATGGTGTACGGGTATGGGAAGGCTAATAAAGTTAAAATAATGAAGGAATTGCACTATCCTCATTCATTAGGATTGCTGTATAGTGCCGTTACAACGTATCTAGGCTTTAGATCATTACGCGGTGAAGGTAAGGTCATGGGACTGGCAGGTTATGGTAGACCTTCTTATTTGGATACGTTTAAAAAGATAGTTGCTGTTAAACCTGACGGGAGTTTTAGACTTGATAGACGCTATTTTGGTTTTAATAAAGGTTCACGTCTTTACAGTAGAAAATTTATCCGATTGTTTGGCAGGGAAAGAAGACCGGAAGATGAAATAACCGAACGGCACTGTGATATTGCAGCTACTCTGCAGCATTTTATCGAACAAACACTCGTTAAAGTTGCAAATAATGTATATAAAGACGTGAAGATGAAGAAATTATGTTTAGCCGGCGGAGTATTTCTTAATTGTTTGGCCAATCACAAGATTCTTGAAGAGACCCCGTTTGAAGAAGTGTTTATTCAGCCGGCAGCTGGAGATAGTGGAGGGGCATTAGGGGCAGCCTCATATATTTATCATGTCCTTTTAGGCAATAAAAGAAATTATAAAATGTCTCATTCTTACTATGGACCGGAATATTCTTATAATCAGATAAAAAGGGCTGTGTTAAATAATAATCTTAGCCTCAGAGAACTTAACAGCTCTGATTTAACCCACTATGTAGCAAAAAGAATATCTGAGGATGCAATTGTGGGGTGGTTCCAGGGAAGGATGGAATTTGGCCCGCGTGCATTAGGAAATAGATCGGTATTGGCAAATCCATGCAATCCCCGAATCAAGGATATTTTGAATGAAAAAGTCAAGCACAGAGAGCCTTTTCGTCCCTATGCACCTGCGGTTTTAGAAGAGCGAATGCACGAATTTTTTAAATTAAAGAATACTTCACCATTCATGCTTTTAGCTGCGGAGGTAAAAAGAGAGAAGAAGAATCTTATTCCCGGAGTTACTCATGTTGATGGAACCGCGAGAGTACAAAGTGTGAATAAAAAGCAGAATTTTCTTTTTTGGGAATTGATAAAATCGTTTGAAGACATTACGGGAATTCCTATGGTTCTTAATACTTCTTTTAATCTGCATGGTGAGCCCATAGTTTGTTCTTTGCATGATGCGATAGAATGTTTTAAGAAGACACATATGGATCTGTTAGTTATGGGTAATTTTGTAGTTGAGAAGTAGTTTTGTGGAAATAGGAAGAGCATAATAATGTAGCTGAAGGCTGAAAGGAAAAAGATGTTGGTCCGTCTTCCCTCTTCGAGCTTCGACGCGATAATAAGACGTTTGGCTGGTTTGGCTCGTTAAGCTCGTTTCCCTAACTTCTAACTACAAACTACTAACTACTTCTTAGACTATGAGCAATGAGCTATTTTAAAATGCGTAACGTACGAAAATATTTATTCTTACTATTCATTCTTTTAATCCAACCAACAACAGGGGAGGCTTCTATGCAGGAATACGAGAAAGCGACTTTTGCAGGTGGATGTTTCTGGTGTATGGAATCTCCTTTTGAAGAGAGAGGGGGCGTGATTGAGGTCATTGCCGGTTACATAGGAGGGCATACGGAAAACCCCACTTATGAAGAGGTATCTTCGGGCAGGACCGGTTATGTTGAAGCGGTCCAGGTTACTTATGATTCGTCAAAGATTTCTTATCAGGAGTTACTTGATATTTTCTGGAGGCAGATAGACCCCACTGATCAGGGCGGCCAATTTGCTGACCGTGGTTCGCAATACAAAACCGTTATTTTCTACCATAACAAGGAGCAGGAGCTTTTAGCTAAAAGCTCCAGGCAGCGTCTTATTGATGAGAGAAAGTTCAAGCGCCCCATTGTCACGGAAATACTCGAGGCCGGCACTTTTTATAAGGCTGAAGATTATCATCAGGATTATTACAAGAAATGTCCTCTGCCTTTTAAAACTTACAAAGCAGCCTCAGGCAGGGAGAAATTCATAAAAGAAAACTGGCCTGATAAAATGAATTCCTCATCTGAGGAAGACAAAAAGCCCCAAAAGGAGGGACTTAAGAAAAAGCTTACTCCTCTTCAATATAAAGTTACTCAGGAATGCGGAACCGAGCCACCTTTTAAAAATGAATACTGGGACAATAAAGATGAGGGTATTTATGTCGACGTTGTCTCGGGTGAGCCTTTATTCAGCTCTAAGGATAAATTTGATTCAGGATCAGGATGGCCAAGCTTTACCAGGCCTTTAGATGAGGAAAACATCATACGCAAGGCCGACCGCAGTTTAATTACTAAAAGGACAGAGGTTCGCAGTGCGGGGGGAGATTCACATCTTGGCCATGTTTTTGAGGACGGTCCCCAGCCCACAGGACTTCGCTATTGTATTAATTCTGCAGCGTTGCGGTTCATTCCAAAAGAGGATTTGGAGAAAGAGGGCTACGGAGAGTATAGGAATCTGTTTGAGTGAATTGCACAAACTGGCATGTTTTTCAGACTTTTGCATGTGTTTTAGTGGTAAAAACGAGTTATTCCTTTGTTGCCACTATTGCCACAGCGGCAAATGTAGCAAATTACCGTGTTCCACCTCGTAGGTGGTACACGGTTTGGAATTGCACCACCTACGAGGTGGTGCACGGTTAACGGTTCAGTAACAAAAGGATAATAAAATGAAAATACTGGAGAAATATTTTGCATTAGGGGAGCATAGTACTAATATCAGAAAAGAAATACTAGCCGGGATTACCACTTTCCTTACTATGGCATATATTGTTTTTGTACAGCCAGCTGTTTTATCCACGGATTTTGCCGGTAATCCTACGGGACTGGATTTCGGCGCACTCCTTTTTGCAACATGCCTGATTTCTGCGGCCACGTCGATTTTTATGGGATTGTATGCTAATTATCCTATTGCATGCGCACCGGGCATGGGGGAGAATTTCTTTTTCGTATCAGTTATCATGGCACTCACTACTTTAGGTTATGAAAATGCATGGTCCGTTGCATTAGGCATTGTTTTTGTATCGGGCATTATATTTTTACTTCTTTCCGTTTTAAGAGTGAGGGAAGCTATTATTAATGCAATCTCACCTAATATGAGAAACGGCATAGCAGTGGGCATAGGACTTTTTATAACCTTTATCGGATTTCAGCACGGAAACATCATCACCTCAAAGGCCGGCACCATGGTGGGATTAAATACAGACTTTTTATCTCACGATATCCTCATTTTTATATTCGGTCTCGTTTTTACCGGCGTCTTACGCGCTTTGCGTGTTAAGGGAAACATTTTGTGGGGCATCTTTGCCTCGTCTTTGCTCGCATTCCTTTTAGGTGAGATTGAGTTTAAAGGGATTTTTGGTTTTCCCCAAATACATCAAGCCGCGGCTTTTAGAATGGATATAGTCTCCGCCCTAAGTTTGACGTGCATTCCGTTTATTATTGTTTTTCTTTTTATGGATGTGTTCGATACCATAGGCACTCTCATGGGTGTGTCAGAGACAGCAGGTTTTATTAAGGACAATAAGATACCGCGCGTTCACCGCGTACTTATTGTTGACGCTGCCGGAACCGTGGGAGGTGCATGTTTAGGTACGAGTACTGTAACCAGTTACATTGAAAGCGTAACGGGCGTGGCTTTTGGCGGTAGGACAGGACTGGTGAGCGTTGTTGTGGGATTGTTTTTTCTTCTGGCACTTTTCTTCGGGCCTCTTATCGGAATGATCGGCAAATATCCTCCTATTACAGCGCCTGCACTGGTAATCGTGGGAAGCCTGATGATGAGCAATGTCAGAAAAATTGACTGGGACGACCACGCAGAAAGCATTCCTGCTTTTTTAATTATTATGGGTATACCCCTTTTCTTCTCCATAGCAGACGGGATTGCACTGGGTTTTATTACATATCCTGTAATTAACCTGCTGAGCGGCAGAGGAAAAAAGGTGAGCATACTTATGTATGTGATATCGGTTTTGCTTTTGGGGTATTTTGTTTTTATACGGGCAAAGCTAGGCTAGTATAGAGTTACGAGTTGCGGGTTTCGGGAGGTTGTGGAAAGTTATGGTGGGTTACGGAGGGTTGCATAGTGCTTCTGAAGCAATTTTGTAACCTTCCGTAACATGAATACTACAATCTTCAATCTTCTAACATGAATTAACTGTCCATTAACCTCTTCGAGCCTATAATTATACCACCCCTTTACATAACTCCTAAAATTTGATATATTTAGTGCCACTTTGGTGTGAGTAGCTCTGCCTGTGCAGGTAGTAGAGAGTAGAGAGTAGAGAGAAGTGAATATCTACCAATGTTAATTTTTGTTTGTATTCTCGGTTTAATATGGAGCCTATATTTATCATAGGGACGGAGAGGTCCGGAACGAATTTATTGAGGCTTATTCTTAATTGTCATTCCAATATAGCCATACCACATCCTCCTCATATAATGAAGAATTTTTTTGCATTAGAGAAACTCTATTCGGATTTAACCGATGATAAAAATTTCCGGAGATTAATCGATGACGTGATTACGTCTGTCGTGCTCCACCCCTATCCATGGGATATTAAACTTAGTAAAGAGAAAATATTCGAGTCTGTTAAAGAACGCAATCTCATAAATGTTTTTTTTGCAATTTATCAACAATATCTGGAGAGCACTCATAAAATAAGGTGGGGGTGTAAAAGTACCTTTATGATTAATCATGTTGCATTGATCAGGCGTTATTATCCTAGGGCGAAATATTTATATATGGTACGGGATGGACGGGACGTTGCTGTCTCGGCAAAGGATTCTATTTTTAATCATTTTCATGTTTATTATACGGCCCGGTTGTGGAAAGATGAGCAGCAGATGGGAATATCCTGGCTTAATCAGTTATCAAAGGACGAAATATTTTTAATCAAATATGAAGAACTTTTAAAAGATTTTAAAGGCGTGATACAATCTATTTGTTCTTTTCTCAATGAACCATTCCAGGATGCCATGCTTTGTTATCAGGAAAGTGATGAGGCACGAAAGAGTAGTAGTATCAGTACGGCATGGAGAAATACGGCAAAGCCTCTCATAAAAGATAACGCGGGAAGGTTTAAAGACAAATTAAACTTTAAAGAAATAGATTTATTTGAGAGAATAGCAGCATCTGAGTTAAATTATTTTTCATATGAATTAAGCAATCCTTTTCATAGCCTTGAGAGTGAGCGCAGAAAGGGTGTGAAGTTTCGGATAAGGTATTTGATTGAAGAAATATTGTTACTCGTTAAGGTACAAATAAAACATTTTTTTACCGATAAAAATAATTTTCTGCGATATAGAAAGTTCTGGTTTATAAAAGGTATCAGAATACTACGGACACTACAATGAAATTGAAGAATAAGGGCGGGCAGATGCATATACAAAAAGTGGTTGATTTTAGAAAAAAAATATTTTCTAAAATGGAAAGAGAGAATAATGATCGGATTTGGCTCAGGTCTTCTTTGAAAGATATAAAACGAGTAGTGCTTATTAATTCTGCTCCGCGCTGTGGGTCAAGTATGTTGTTTTCGGTTCTAAAGAAGATTCCTGATATATATTCTTTACATGGAGAAACGGTGCCGTTTTATAAATTGAATGGATTTTCTCCCGATGTTTCTTTATCGAATCAGATGTCCGATGAAGGAGTGAACTTCGAAGGTGATAATGAAAGTCTATCACGTGACGTGCTGAGTGACTTACATGTCGAGGGTAATGATAACAGTATTATTATAAATGACATTGCATTAGACCAATACATTGATGACCTCATGCTGCGTTTTTCAATACAGTGGCCGACAATTGATTTTGACTATGATCGTTTTAGGCGAGCAGCGACACACGTATTTGACGTTTCCTCACAAGGAGGGAATGAATTTGAGAAAGAGAAATTTTATTTAGAATTAATCAAACTCTTAAGAAATGATTATAATGCGATAAATCCGTATTATTATGATATCCCCTATGATATGGTAAAAATGACATTCCCCGATGTTGAGGTGCCCGAGGGACCGCCTAACCATAGTATAATGTTAGAAGAGCCTCCTTTCATATTATTGTTACCTCATAGAAAAGTGGAAACCGCAGATTTCACGGATAAGATTCTTCTTTTAAAAACATCAGTTGATTGCTATCGAATGAATTTTATCGAACGCATGTTTCCTCACGCTGATATAAAAGTTATTTATTTGACAAGAAATCCCTTGGCATCTATCAATGGTTTATATGACGGCTGGATTCATAGAGGCTTTTTTTCGCATAACCTGGCAGGTTTCTTTGAAAGCAACCGTAGTAACACTAAAGGGCTTAAGATAAAAGGGTATTCCGATATATATGAGTGGGGAAAATGGTGGTGGAATTATGACCTTACTCCTGGTTGGTATAATTATATAGAACGTCGCTTGGAAGAGGTATGTGCTTTTCAATGGTGTACATCTAATAAGACAATACAAGAGTATAAGCACACCAGTAAAATAGCACATTGTCATGTTACCTATGAAGATATGGTGCTTGATTTTAAATCACGGTTATCTACATTTGAAAAAATTCTTGATTTTATAGATGTCGATACAAATATTATTCAAACATTGGATCTTAACGAACTTCCTGTCGTTCAGGTAACCCAACCACCACGACCGTACCGATGGAAAGAAAGAAGAGAAATCCTCGTGCCACTTCTTGATAGTCCTGAAGTGTCGGAAATGTATACTCAATTGGGATATAATAAAAAAAATATTGAGGAGTGGTTGTGAGACAGTCCTGTTCCCGCTATTATGTTAATTCAGAATATAAGCTATTGAAAGCTGTGTTGTTATACATACCGGGTCCTGAAGTAGGACAGGTAGCTTCACCAAAGGATGTTTTATACCTGCGAGGTATCGATTTTGAGGCAGTGAGTAAAGAATATGAAAACATCCTCGAACTGTACCGAAAACTTAAGATACGCGTTTATCTTATTGATGATAAGCTAAAGAAGCAGAAAGATGATCAGTCTTTTTTAAACATGATGTATACACGTGATCTTTTCTTTATGACCTCAGAAGGTACCATTATGTCAAACATGGCTCATAAGGTGCGCCGGGGCGAGGTCTTCTATGCAGAGACGGCACTAAAAGAGATTGGGGTTCCAATTATTTTTCGTATCAGCGGGGACGGAACGTTTGAGGGAGCAGATGCATTATGGGTAAATGAAAAATTAGTGGCTGTGGGTATTGGCAATAGGACAAACGTTAAAGGGTATGAGCAGGTAAGGCAGGCATTAGAGAATATACATATACGCTGTGTTTCGGTTCCGGTACTCTCTCATACAATACATTTATTAGGGGCAGTACAGTTTGTGGATTCCCGTGTTGCGTTGGTAAGAACCGAGGTTGTTGATAATGATGTTATTAATTTATTAAAAGATAATAACATAGACATTGTGAGTGTCCCTGAGAATAAGGAAGTAAGAGAACGATATGCAATGAACATTGTTGTTGTTGCACAGAAGAAGATTATTATGCCGGCCAATTGTCTTCAAACAAAACGCATATATCAAAATCATGGGATTGAGGTCGTAGCAGAAACTGCCATAGACCAGCTCATTAACGGCGGCGGCGGACTTGGGTGTGCGACAGGTGTTATAAGCAGGGAAAGGTAAGAGTGAGTGAGTACTTTTTTTCTTCCCCGGAAAAAAGGTAATCAGTAAGATGAAAAGGGGGAGTGAGAGGTGTGGGCTTTGGATGAGAAAATAAAAAAACAATTTCGTATGCGCTCCAGCGAGTTTGACGTTTCTGCGCAGTGGATTAGCGATAAGAACCTTATTGATTTTCATATCAAATTATCCGGTAATCCAGCTGGAAAAGCATTGGATTTGTGTTGTGGTACGGGTCAAATCGGCCGTGCGCTTAAGAAACAGGGATGGGATGTAACAGGACTGGATATATGTGATTCAATGGTTACTAAAGCGTCTGATTATTTCCCTGTTATACGGGGTGATGCACAACAGATACAATCAATGTCGAATAGTTTTCATTTGGTTGTGTGCCGCCAGGCTTTTCAGTTTTTGGATGTGGAGAGAACGTTATCTGAGATTTTGCGTATTCTTACACCGAATGGCATCTTTGTGGTAAGTCTTACTGTTCCATTCTCAGATGTTGATGCACCATGGTTGTATAAAATTCATCGGCTCAAACAGCCACTTCTTAAAAATTTTTTAACGGCTGATGATTTAGTTAATGCAATAGAACGTGTTCATTTTTCAATCGAGACAATCAAAAAGCTGAGGGTGAGAGAATCGATTAATACGTGGATGGATTATGCACCGGAGTTATCCCGGGAAGTGCGGAATAACGTTATTGCTATGATTAAAGATGCACCCTCATCGTACAAACAATTACACAATGTAGAAATTAACGACGGAGAATTATTTGAGGATTGGCAATGGGTTGTTATAAAAGCGATAAAGGGATAAATAAATAAACACATACATACGATAGATAATTTCTATGAATTATAATCCGGATAAAACTAAAACATATAAACGATTATTTGCATTATCAAAAAGTACTGACTATACCGTAACCCGGAGTTTACGGATAGGACTTATTGTACCGCCATCACCTTTTGTTGTGCCGGGAGGATGGGAGTTTGTTCATTCCGCTCCGTTTGAAGGCCCCTCAGTCATTGCAGCGGTATTAAAGGGGCTTGGGTTCGAGGTTATTCTTTTTGATCAACGGGAACAGTTTAATCCTGATGAGTTAGCGGAGGGCCCATTAAAGAATATTGATATTGTCGGTATTGCAACCTACGAGGATAGTTTCCCATTTATCAAAAGAGTTATTGAGATTGCTAAAGAAGAGGATAATAAACGGCCAGTTATTATTGGGGGGCCGTTAGTCACCTCTGTTCCTCAGCTTATTATGGATAATACCTTAGCTGATTATGCAGTCATAGGTGAAGGGGAATTAACAACCATAGAATTAATGGATTACCTCTTAAAGACAGAAGAGTCGTTAACTTTAAACGAAATACACGGCCTGGCGTGGAAGAATGCTGATGGCCAGACTGTTATAAATACTCCCCGCCAGCAAATGTATAACCTAGATGCAGTACCATTGCAGGATTTATCTGTGTGGCCACGCGTAAAGACGAGCGGTGAGGCACCCGAAATTTATATGACATCAAGCAGAGGGTGTCCGTTTGCCTGTAGTTTTTGCTTTCGCACTATGCCGTTATTGCGTTATAAATCAGCGGCCCGCGTTCGCAGCGAACTGCTTCATTTAAAGAAATATAAATATCGATTCGCCTGGTGGAGTGACCTTACCTTTATAGATGAGAAAGAACGCATACATACCCTTATGGATGAAGCATTCGGTAAGGTAGATTTCCGTTGGAGCTGTTTTACGAGAGTCGATGGCATTGATTTATCTGTTCTCACCCATATGAAAGACAAGGGCTGCGATATTGTTATGTATGGATTTGAATCCATTACCAAGGAGGTGCTCGACTATTTTAGAAAAAAGGTATTAAAGAGTCAGATTATTAATGCGATTAAACTCACGAAGAAAGCCGGACTCAAAGTAGGGGGGCTTTTCATTATTGGGGGGTCTGGTGAGACACGGGAGAGTTTAAACAGGACCATAGCGTTTTGTGAAGAGTTTAAAGAAGTTACCCGGGTAAAATATCTGTCAGCTATTCCCGGGACGCCGTTATATTTTGATGCGATTAAAAAAGGTATTATTAAAAATGAGCTGGACCATTTATATTTTTTATCAAGAGAACGCTCGGTCGAAGAAGACGAGATCTTGAATTTTACCGAGCTTGAAGAGAATGAATTAAGAGATGCGTATCATAGGATTAATTACCAGATAGAGATTCGGCCGTACGAATATTGGAATCCTGTTAATTATTATTTGCGGAAGCCGAAGAAGTTTAAGATGCGTCCTTCAATAATAGCTCATTAAAAAAAATTACAGATAGGGAATAATCGGTGGAACAGTTGCCACAATACAATTATTATTATTCTGGTGATGAAGATTTGTTTGAGGAAAGGCTTCGTGAGATTTCATATTCGCCTGCCATTAATAAGCGGCCGGAGAAGGTAGTTTTAATAGTTCCTTCTTCGCCTCAGGTTCCAACGCCGGGAAGAGAATTTTTGGTTACCGGTCCCTTTGAGGGATTTACTTATATTGCGACTCTCATTAAAAAGATGGGGTATCAATTAAAAGTCCTTGATTGCCGGTTGAGGGACAACATCGATGAGTATGTATTGGATAATATTGCAGATGCCCACATTGTCGGTATCGCTACGTATTGTGATTCTTTCGTTTTTCTTCAAGATGTAACAAAATTAATAAAAAAGCATTATCCTCAAAAACTGATATTTTTAGGCGGCCCCTTGATTTCATCTGTACCGGAGATAATTCTTACAAATACTGATGCGGATTGCGCCTTATTAGGTGAAGGGGAACTGAGCCTTATTGAATTTTTTGATACATACTTTAT
>Ga0164318_10001653_pt1 | contig 20044 bp, 18 predicted proteins | sample GuaBasSedimGuay9_FD_113734 | JGI IMG/M metagenome (GOLD analysis project Ga0164318, IMG submission 113734) | Subseafloor sediment microbial communities from Guaymas Basin, Gulf of California, Mexico - Guay9, Core 4571-4, 0-3 cm | ecosystem: Environmental > Aquatic > Marine > Hydrothermal vents... | reverse complement strand
TGCTCGACAAAGAGGTTGAGATAGAAGAAGGTAAAACCACTGCAATGGATGCCCTGAAAAAAGTTGCATCTGTTAAAACAGCTTATGGGGGTGGATTTGTAGAGGCAATAAACGGACATGAATCCCTATTCAAGATGGGTGAAAAGGTGGATTGGTTCTACACCATAAACGGGTTTTTTGCAGAGGTAGGAGCAGCCCAGTACGTACTCCACCCCGGGGATTTCGAGATATGGGATTATCACGCATGGGAGACCTATGGAAGGGTGGCGATGGTAGGTGCATATCCAGAGCCCTTCGTGCATGGATAGAACGGCATGGTTAGAGATACAATCATAGTCTATCAAAACGGATTCAATGATGATGCTGAGAAGATAAAGAAATATCTTGAAGGTGCTGGGGCAAGTGTGAAGGTAAAGAGATGGGATGAGTTGAAGGATGATGAGAAGAAAAAAGACAATCTGATACTGATAGGGGATGCATCATTTGAGCCAGCATCCCATATCTTCTCCATAGCTCAGAGACTCAATTTGTACGCATATATCGAGAATGGAAAGGTTGTGACGGTTAATGGAAGGGAATACGATGATGGATGTGTTATAGTTGCAGTAAACAACCCTTGGAATCCAAAGGGAACTGCTGCCAATGAGAATATGGTGATGGTGGTGGCTGGTACCACTGCCGAGGAGGTTGAGGGCGGTGTAAATGTGCTTCTGAACCCGGATGAAATAAGATACAGGTATGCGTGTGTGGTTGTGAATGGAGAGGTGATTCCAGTACCATGATGGTCTATAAAGAGGCAAACACGCCGATTCACAGGATGAATGCAATGCCAAAGATAATATGGGCAATCACAATCCTAATACTGAGCCTTATTTTTGACAATCCCGTTGTTTTGATATTGCTTTTTGTTGCAACAATACCGCCAGCAGTATTTGGAAAAATAATCAAAGAGTGGTCATTCTTTGTTAAGTTCGGACTTTTTTTCATTCCGGTGATAGTTCTGCTAAACATCGCATTCAATCACAATGGTGAGCATATTTTGTACAGTCTCGGATATGACCTGCCTTTCTTTGGTTCTCCGGTCATAACACTTGAAGCACTCTTCTATGGTATCATGATGGGTGTTAGATTGCTTGTTATCCTATCTGCATTTGCAATCATAACTGTGAGTGTGCATCCAGACGATATTCTCATGTTGATGTTAAAAATGAAGGTGCCATACAAATCTGTGCTAATTGTATCCCTCTCATCAAGATTCATACCCACTCTGCTTTCTGATGTTGAGACAATCACAGACGTACAGAGAACAAGAGGACTTGAACTCGATAGAGGCTCAATAATCAAAAGAATAAAAAACAGATTTCCTGTGCTTGTGCCTCTGCTGGCAAACTCACTCGAGAGAAGTGTTGAAATTGCAGAGGCGATGGAGGCAAGAGCTTTTGGAGAGAACAAAAAAAGAACATTCTATAAAGAACTGAAACTTTCCAATGCAGATAAACTCGTAAGCGTATTTATTTTTTCAACTCTCCTCGTGGGAATAATTGCAAGATTTCTCGGTTATGGCATATATGAATACTATCCTGTACTTTCTCCAATTGAACTCGAGTCAATAATCCTCGGTGTCTTGCTGTTTTCTATGCTGGTCATACCCTATGTATCTGTGTGGATTACGTACAATTCCTCAGAACCACTGGCTCATGGAGGTCATCAATGAACAGAGAATGCGGAGAAGGAATTGTTCTCACAGAAGGACTGCACTTTACATACTCGGGAAGTCAGACGCCCGCTTTAGTGGATGTGAGTATTGCAATCGATGAGGGAGAGTTTGTGCTTCTTGCAGGTCCCTCTGGCTCGGGTAAGAGTACGCTTGCAAGATGTCTCAATGGTCTTGTTCCTCATTTTCATGGAGGAAAATTTGGGGGGAGAGTGGTGGTCTGTGGGCTTGATACGAGGGAGGCAACGGTTGCTGAGCTTGCAAGACATGTTGGATTCGTTTTCCAAGACCCAGAGAATCAGCTGGTATCAATGGAAGTAGAGAGAGAAATAGCATTTGGTCTTGAGAACATAGGACTGCCAAAGGATGTGATAGGAAAGAGGATTGAAGAAGCTCTCGATACGGTTGGGATACTTCATCTGAGAAAGAAACATCCGAAAGAACTGTCTGGAGGAGAGAAACAGAGAGTTGCGATAGCGAGTGTTCTTGCACTTCATCCAAATGTACTTGTTCTTGACGAGCCGACAAGTGAGTTAGACCCGCAGGGGGCAGAGGATGTCTTAAAAGTTGTGGAGAGGTTAAACGATGAACTCGGTATCACGGTCATACTGATAGAACACAGACTCGACAGAGTGATGCATCTTGTTGACAGAGTGATTGTGATGAACAGGGGTAGGATAATCGCCGATGGAGAGCCAAGAGAAGTCATGAGAGACGAAAGATTGAGAGAGACTGGTACAGAAATCCCTCCAGTAGTTGATTTGACTCTCAAAGTGATGGAACATTACGAGCCAGATGTACTCCGAGATGGGTTCAAGATTCCTCTGACGGTAAAGGAGGGGAGAAAGATTCTAAGACCTCTCTTCAGAAGGGTCAATGGAGTGGGGTGGAAACCAAAAACACACCACCAAACGGGAAAAATTGTTATCTCGATTGAGAATGTATGGTTCGGATATGAATACGACCAGCCCATCTTAAAGGGTGTGAGTTTGAATGTTCGGAAAGGTGAGTTTGTTGCCCTCTTGGGAAGGAATGCATCTGGAAAGACAACCCTACTAAAGCATCTGATAGGGCTCAACATACCCAGCAAAGGGAGAGTGGTGGTCTGTGGGCTTGATACGAGGGAGGCAACGGTTGCTGAGCTTGCAAGACATGTTGGATTCGTTTTTCAGAATCCAAATGACCACTTAATTGCGGATACCGTTTTTGAAGAGGTCGCATTCCCACTCAAGAGTATGGGATACGATAACATCGAAGAAAGGGTGAAGGAGGTTCTCAAACTGTTAAAACTCGAGAGATACAGAGATTGCTATCCAAGAAGTCTGTCTGGAGGAGAGAAACAGAGAGTTGCGATAGCGAGTGTTCTTGCATTCAAGCCAGAGATACTGATACTCGATGAGCCAACGAGAGGGCTCGATTTCTCACTCAAGGAATACATTATGAAAATACTGGATGGGTACAGAAAAAATGGGAGGACAGTGATATACTCGACACACGATGTTGAAACTGCTGCAAGACATGGAGACAGAGCAGTAATAATGAGTGAAGGTAAGATTGTAATAGATGATGAGAAACATAAGGGGCTTGCCAACGCCCTCCTATTTTCACCCCAGATAAACAGGATGATACAATCTTTCAGAAGATATGGTGTGCCAGAGGAGATTCTCACTGTGGAGGAGGCACTTGAGGTAATTGATATAGGTTTAAGGCGGGGGGGAAGGTGAGAGGAAAGGGGAAATTGATGATTGCTCTGGCAATCATAATCGTGGTGTTATATCTCATTATGCCGATTGTTAGTCCTGAACACTCAAGAGAACTATCACGTACGTGGTCAATTGGCATCCTCACAATTGGATGTCTCACAGTCCTTGGGATGCTGTTTGAATTCGAAGAGAGACACACATCCACCAAAATAATAGCATTGATTGCCATGATTGGAACAATCTCTGCTGTTTCAAGGGTTCCATTTGCCACCATTCCAAGTGTCCAGCCATGCACATTCTTCACAATCTGCACAGGTCTCGTTTTTGGGCCTATTGCGGGATTCATGGTTGGAGCCATAAGTGCTGCTGTCTCAAATCTCTTCCTCGGTCAAGGTCCTTGGACAATATTCCAGATGCTTGGGTGGGGACTTGCTGGACTAACAAGTGGATTTCTACGGAATTTCTTTGGAATTGGAAAGAACATTGGAAATTCTAAAAGAAACTTAAGTCTCTTGTTTCTTTCCATATATGGTGCGGTGTGGGGGTATCTCTATGGATGGATTCTGAACATATGGCACTGGGCTACGTATGTTTATCCACTCACCTGGAAAACCTTCGTCCTCACCCAACTCGCGAGTTTCTGGTTTGATACAATGCATGCAATTGGAAACGTCATCTTCATACTAATGCTTGCTCCAAAAACGATATCCATGCTTGAAAGATATAAAGAGAGGTTTGAAGTGATAATTGAAAATTCACCAGAAAAAAGAAAAGAAAAGTAAAGTAAAGTAAAAAATTAAAGTGCACTCTTCATTTCTTCAATCTCGCTTATGAGACGCATTGCAACAGCCCTATAAAGCTCATCATCTCCACTTTTATCAAGAAGCTTCTGTGCTATCTCCAGCGCATCGGAGTACGCATCCCTTGCATCATCTATCTTTCCGAGTTCACGTCTGATCATTCCAAGACTGCCAAGAGTGGTTGCAGCATAGAACAAAGACTCCAAACTATCAACCTCAACATATCTGCCAGATGCTTGCTTGAAAAACTCTTCTGCTCTCTCCAATTCACCACTTCGGACTTCTATCACCCCTAAGTTGTTGAGTATGTTTGCACACATCACGGTATGAACCTCTGCGGATTCTATTGTCTCGAATATTCTGAGAGCCTTTTCATATCTGTTTCTTGCAAGTTCGTTATCGCCTCTCTCCTGTGCAAGAAAACCCAGATGATAAAGAATTCCACCCACATCTGCTGCATAATTCTCCTCGCCACCGATTCTCTCGAGGAAATCAAGAGAGCGTTCGTATGCGAGTTCAGCCTCCTTAAAAGCCCCTATGTCTGTAAGGATGCTACCAAGATTGTAGAATGAGGTTGATACCATCTCAACAGCCATTGGTATGTCCTCATCCACAGCCTTTAGTTGTGTGGATATAACATCCTCGTAGAGCGAGAGAGACTCCTCAACCCTTCCGCCCATGGACAGAATGCCAGCTTTTTTCTCAAGTACAAAAGACTTCTCAAGTTCGTCTTCAAGTGATTCATAAAGCTCATCGAGAATCTGAAGTGCATCATCAATTTTACCTTCACCCGCAAGCTCGAGAGCTTTCGAGCAGGTCGCAATTACTTCTTCCATACACACACATGTATCTTCAGCTATATATAGCCTTTTCATCACAAAAAACAATAAAGTTATAAACAATTAGTTGTTAACAGCTCTGTTATGTCCATCCAGAGGATTTCTTCTGGAAATTATAATCTTGATAGAGTGATGGGGGGTGGAATTCCAAAGGGCTCAACAACAATACTTCTTGGTACACCGGGTTCTGGAAAGACAACACTTGCGACTCAGTTTATACTCGAAGGGTGCAATAAAAATGAGAAAGGTGCTATTGTTCTTGTTGGCCAGAGCACAAAGAAATTTATTGAAGATATGGCTTCATATGGATGGAATCTTAAAGAAAATGACAAAATAAGAATTTTCGAGATTCCACCTCTCGACCCAGATTTTGATGAACGACTGATATCGATTGTCTCAGAACTCATAAGCTGGGGAGCTGAAAGAGCGGTTATAGACTCTGTCAGTACTCTCCTTCTATCGTTCGATAGGATGAGGAAAAGAAGAGAGTTGTCAAACATTCTTTTCGGCCTCGAGGGAATGACGATTTTGATGACAGTTGAAGGCAAGGAAACAGATGCAATGTACATGGCAGACTCAGTAATCGAGTTGAGTTCACAGATGGAAAATGGCTATCTAAGGAGAAGATTATTTGTGCGCAAGATGAGACGCTCAGAACATTCGATGGTGGGGTTCCCCTATGTAATCACCCGCTCTGGTTTTGATGTTATTACCCCCTCTGACAAGCCTCCTCTTATTTCAGACGAGTTAGTATCAACCGGTATAGAAAAGCTTGATGTAATGGTTGGTGGAGGAGTTATAAAGGGGAGCATTACATTCATAGGTGGACAGCCAGGAAGTGGGAAAACAACACTTGGAATCCACTTCCTACTAGATGGGCTTAAGAAAGGGGAAAAGGTGCTCCTCATATTACTTGAAAGAAGTGCAGAAGAGATTAGAAGAGACCTAAAGAGCATTGATGGGACTGGGATAAAGGACCTCTCAGTCTATGATGTACCTCTTTCCTCACCAGAAATGATACTCAAAGATATTATCGATATACTGTGGAAGACAAAACCCTCGAGAGTTGTAATCGACTCAATTGATTTACCTGTAAGAGTTCTAGGAGATGAGCTCATACAATATCTCTGTATATTGTCAAGCCATCTAAAGGCAGTTGGCGCAACTGCAATGTTCTTGGCAAACATCTCGATGAATGAGATGCCACCTGCAACTGGTGTTAACATATCTCAATACATGGACTATATCGTACACATTGTATATGTGGACGGTGGAAGGAAGAGAAATATAAGGGTGTTGAAGGGCAAGGGTAAGATAGATCCATTCCCTAGGGAGGTTGCAATCACAAAGACTGGTATGGTTATAATTTAAACTCTTTCTTTTAAACCCTCACTTCAACACACCATATGGAAACACCCGGAGCATATGATTTCACCTTCCTCGCCCTCTCCATTCCCTGTATGTCTGGCTCATCCGCAGATATCGTATATAAGAATATGAGGGTACCGGGGTGCGAACACTTCAACGCAAGAGGGAGGAAGTTGATTGCTGTGTGGGGGAGGTTCATGATTATTGCATCCGCCTCTATCTTCTGGGTGGCAAGTATATCTCTCACATCTCCCTCATGTACTATCACATTACTCACTTTATTTAGCTCAACATTCCTTCTGAGAAAATGACATGCAACCGGATTCTTTTCTATCGCATGAACAACTCTGGTTTTGTCCATCTTTGCGATCAGTATCGAAAATGGACCTGCGCCAGCGAACATATCGAGAATTACCCTTGCCCCCTCTTGCGAGATTCTTCTCTCGACCCTTGCTCTCTCTGTTGCAAGTCTCGGATTGAAGTAAACTCTGGCTACATCAAGCTCGAAAACGCATTTATTTTCTTTGTGAAGAGTCAGTGTGTTTCTGCTTCCTCCCAAATGAACGAGCTGGGCAACTCTAAACTCTCCACTGACTTCCCCAACACCAAAAACTGACCTGATAGGGAGTGTGCTGAGGAGTGTGTCTGCCACCTCCTTCCTATCCAACCCACTGATAGCCTTGAGGTCAACAAGCGCTATATCACCCACGATGTCAAAACTTATTCTGCCAATAATGTCCAAGTGGGTTTTTCGCTTTTTTATGGGTTGAAAACTCTTCCAGACAAAATCCCCGTCCATAACACCCTCTGCACTATCTTTTACAGGAAAATAAACAAATTTTTCATCTGAAAAAGGTTTCAAATCTTTTCTGAGAAGTCCCTACTCTAAAAGACAACGTCTTACTTTCTCACCTTTCTCTCTCTCGACTCTGAAAGCGAGACTTCTGGTATCAAAACAGTCCTGCGACATCCTCTATAAATCCCCTCTCAACAAGCCAACGAACACCATCAACAAACCCTTCTCCAAATGGATGCGGACTCACATAATCACACACACCCTTCACATCTGATGGAGCATTCGCAACTGTCAGAGAGACACCTGCCTTTTCAAGCATCGGGATATCATTCCTCGAGTCGCCAAAAGCAGCAACTTCATCCATACTCGCAGAAAAGGTGCTGACCAGTCTTTCCAGTCCTCTTGCCTTGCTCACATTCTTCAGCTTCACATGAATTGCAAAATCTGTATCGACCAATTCCAGTTCTGGGTCATACTGCTCAACTATCCGTTTAGCTTCGGACAGGCAAAAATTCCGTTCAAGAACAACCTCTCCAAGTCTGTAATCGATATCAAGTGCTCTTGCAGAGAACTTCTCCACAAGAATGGGATAAACTCTAAGGCATCTCTCCTTATCCCCGAGAATGAGAGGCTCAGAATCGTACCCACTCGCAACAACCGCCCCGTTCTCCGCAACAACCGCCCCACCAGTTCCCAAAAGAACAGAACATGCCCAAGTAAAACACAGGGTGTTTCCTGTTGCAAGCACAACCTTCACGCACTCCGAGAGATTCTGAACAACTTGCAGAGCAGATGGATTCAGTTTTCTTGAGCGGTCTGTGAGGGTCCCATCGATGTCTGTCGCAACAACCTTGACTTGCATGTTCTCCCCATTAATCCGCAATTCCATACTCTGTGACTGAAAAAATCACCTCTCCCTCAGGAAGTGAAGGTGAGTCTATCAATCTTGCAATTCTTTTGTTGTGTTTGCTCTTTTTGAGAGATATTCGATAGGTGGCGGTGTGTGCAAGTACATGTCCTCCAATTGGCTTGTTGGGGTCACCATAGAAAACGTCAGGACGTGCCATCACCTGATTTGTGACAACAACAACCGCATCAAATAGGGATGCAAATCTTAAAAGGTCATGAAGATGTCTGTTCAGTCTCTGCTGTCTATCAGCGAGTGTGCCCCTCCCCACATACTCGGAGCGAAAGTGAGCAGTCAACGAATCAATAGCCAAGAGTTTCACAGGTTTTGAGTCCTTCAAAGATTCTGCAAGTTGGCTTGCACTATCAACCAGAAGAATCTGATGGTTTGAGTTGTATGCTCTTGCAACATGTATATTCTTCAAATATTCCTTTGGGTCAAACGAGATATCCGGGTACTCATCCTCATACCTAATCTTCAACCCCTCAACCATCTGGGTTATTCTTTCTGGTCTGAACGTATTCTCGGTATCTATCACGATTGCAGAACCTTCAAGCCCACCAACCTCTTTTGGAAGCTGTACATTCACGCACAGCTGATGAACAATCTGCGTCTTTCCAGAGCCAAATTCCCCATGAAGTTCGGTTATGGACTGTGTTTCAACACCTCCTCCTATCAGAGAATCCAAGGCAGAGCTACCCGTTGTGAGTTTTCCAACTTTCTTCCTTCTCTCATACACAATGTCTCCTGTCTCAAACCCACCAATGTCTGCAAGTTCTCTCGCAGCCTTGATTATCTTGGATGCGGTGCTTTCGCTCATATCTGCAACCGAAGATGCCAATTCAGAGGGAGATGCTACTGCAATTGCTTCAATTGAGTTGTATCCTGCATCTCTCAATTTCTCTGCTGTGCTTGCGCCAACACCTGGCAAATCTTCTATTGTCTTTCTATCCTGCACTTCTGCCATTGCTCCATCCTTTGTACTCCTCTTATTAAAGTATTGTGAATATAATAGAAAATAAACATTATATTGTATATTGTGCAACAATTGTGGTTATGATGTCAGAGCTCATCGCAATCAACATAGCAATATTCTGTGCTTCAGTAGTTGCGTTTTTCTTTCTCACCAAACTTAAAATATTCCTTGTCAACGTAGGGTGGGGTCTGTTTTCTCTCGGCTTACTTGTGAATGTGGTCAGTGAGATATCAGACAGCATAATTCTCCAACTTTCAGAGAGCATACTGATGGGCACTGGGATGCTGATATTTGCACTTGCCCTGATAAAGGAGTGTGATGTAATCCTGAACGAGCTCAAATACTTCAAAGACGCTAAAGAAGCTCTGGCAGAGAGAGAGGAATTGTTCAGAACTCTCACCGAGAATGAAATAAATGGTGTGTATATGGTGGATGAGAATGGAACGCTGGTATATGTGAATCCAAAGTTTTCAAGAATACTTGGATACAAAAGAGACGAGCTGACTGGAAAAAATGCGTTATTGGAAGTGGTGCATCCAGAAGACAGAGAAATTGTTAAGAATCGAATAAAGGAGAGGCTTGAAGGAAAGATGGATGTGCCCCCTTTGAGGTTCAGATTAGTAAAAAAAGACGGGTCTGTTAGGTGGGTTGAAGCTTACGGTGCATCAGCCACATACAGAGGAAAGAAAGTTGTTCTCGGAAGTCTTGTTGATATAACAGAGCGTCTGAAGTCAGAAGAGGAAATTAAAAAAGCCAAGGAAAGATTTGAGACGCTTGTTCAAAACATTCCGGGGGTTGTTTTCAGAAGACTTCTGGATGACAACTTGACAATCGAGTACATGAGTGATGAGAGCAAGAACTTATTCGGACTGGAACCATCGGAACTCATAGGAAAATCATATCTCACACTCATTCATCCCGAAGATAAAGAGAACGTGATGAAATACATACGGGAGGGGGAACCTTACAGAACCGAGTACAGAACTGTCAACGGGAAATATGTTGTAGAGCGGGGAAGAAAAATCAACGAACATGTTGATGGGGTTATCTTAGATAAAACCCGTATCAAAGAGCTTGAAGAAGAGAGAAAAAAACTCGAAGCACAGCTTGCCCATGCAGAGAGACTTGTATCAATTGGACAGTTGGCTGGGGGAGTTGCACACGAAATTAACAACCCGCTCACGGTAATACTGAACTATGCTTGGATATTGAAGGACGAACTGCCATCTGATAGCGAGCACTACGAAATTGTCTGCGAGATCGAAGAGGCTGGAATGAGGATCAAGAAGATTGTCTCAGACCTTCTCGACTTCTCAAGAAAAGGGGGAGGAGAATTTTATGAGCTGAATATCAACGATGTTATCGAAAAGACTCTCACAATCCTCGCCCATGAGCTGAGAGGAATAAAAGTTGAAAAAATGCTCGATGCCAAAAGCAGTGTGATGGGCGAAAGGGAGAAGCTCATGCAAGTCTTTCTGAACATAATATCGAACTCAATATGGGCACTGAATCATAAAGAGACACAGGACAAGGTAATAAAGATACACACTTACGAAAAGGATGGCATGGTTGTCATCGAGATTGAGGACAATGGGATAGGAATACCAAAAGATGTGCTGCCGCATGTGTTTGAGCCATTCTTCACAACAAAGCCGGTTGGTGAAGGTACTGGACTTGGTTTGTCTGTTTCGTATGGTATCGTGAGGTCTCTGGGTGGTAGCATACTGATACATTCGGAAGAGGGAGAGGGAACAAGGATTATCATCACATTACCACCCGCCAAGATAAATGTGTTATGAACAAAATCTTTATATGGAGAGATGTCCTACATGTGTCTATCATATGTCGGACAAGTGACAGACATGTGTCTGGCATGTGTATGTCTGGCATATGTACCCCAAAGTCAGAAAGGATGAGAGCCATGGAAAAGATAACTGTGAGGCTTCCGGAACAACAGATACGCATGCTCAATATACTGGTGGCATGTGGTGAATTTCCGTCTGTGAGTGAGGCGGTGAGAGACGCTGTCAGAGAGCTAATAGAAAGAAGAGAAGACAAGATCATGGAGAAAATCAAAATCCTTTCTGAGATGTCATAAAAGTCCATGGAGGGGATGGATATAATGGAATCTATAATAAATGCGGCTTTGAGTTATGCAAAAAAAGGGTTGGATATTGAGGGCGAGTTAGACGATGTACATGAATACAAACCAAGAATAAAAGTGATTGGATGTGGAGGTGCTGGCAACAACACCATACGCCGTCTTTTTGAGATGGGTATTGAAGGTGCAGAGACCATTGCAATAAACACAGACCATCAACACCTCAGAATAACACAAGCAGACAAGAAGATTCTAGTAGGCAAGTCCATAACGAGAGGCCTTGGAACTGGTGGCGACCCTGAAAAGGGGAGGAGGGCTGCAGAGAATTCAAGAGAGAAGCTGAGACCACACATCGAGGGTGCTGACCTTGTCTTTATAACCGCTGGAATGGGGGGAGGAACAGGTACAGGTGTTGCACCTGTTGTTGCAGAAATTGCAAAAGAAACTGGTGCTATCGTTATATCTATGGTCTCCACACCGTTTTTGACTGAAAGAGCAAGAAGTGCAAAGGCGGAGAAAGGGATAAGAGAGCTCAAAAAGGTGTCCCAGACAGTTATAATCCTCGATAATCAGAGATTACTTGACATAGTACCACATCTTCCAATCGAACAGGCATTTTTGGTCATGGACCAAATCATAGCAGAGACCATAAAAGGTATAACAGAGACCATAACCCAGCCATCTCTCATAAACCTTGACTATGCAGATGTGAAATCCGTGATGGGAGGAAGCAAAGGTCAGGGTAAAACTGCAACCATACTTGTTGGAGAGGCAAGTGGACCAGAAAAGGCAAACGATGTTGTGAGATATGCGGTGAATAATCAGCTACTTAACACAACATTCCATGGCGCGACAGGAGCACTCATACATATCACAGGTGGACCTGACCTGACACTTGAAGAGGCAAACCTAATAGGAAGGTCATTAACATCTGAAATCTCCGATGATGCCAATGTGATATGGGGAGCAAGAGTGAGAGATGACTACGAGGGTAAAGTGAGGGTACTTGCCATAATATCTGGAATCAAAGACTACGATGGCTACGAGGAGGAAGGAAAGGAGGAAAAGAAGAAGTCAGAACTCATCAAAAGCACACTGATAGACTTCCTTTGAAAACAACATATACACGAAGGCAATATATACACGAAGGTTGTCTGTCCATTTAACATGAGTACCATAACTACTGTATGCACGGGTTGTGCCCTCGCATGTGAGGACGTGGTGATAGACGGGGCAGATATCTTCAATGCCTGTCGGAAAGGAACTGAATACCTCAAAGCAAATCTAAAGAAAGAGCTGGATGTTGAGGAGGTTGCCGAACTGATTGCTCAGGAGTTGGATAAGGCATCTACTCCTCTGATATATGGGCTATCAAACCTCTCTCAGGAAGCCGTTGGTTATGCTCTTGATATAGCAGAAAAAGTCGGTGCAAGAGTCGATAACGAGACATCTCTCTACCACGGACATGTACTGGAACTATTACTCCGAGGAGAATTGAGGGAAGTTAGCCTTGACTGGATAAAAGACAACGCAGATGTTATCCTATACCTCTTTTGTGACCCTTTGAGCACACATCCAAGACATCTTTCGATGTACTCTTACTATCCAAGGGGAGAAAAAAGACAACAAGGATGGGAGAAAGACAGGAAGACTGTGTGTATAGATGCGCACCAATCATCGTGTGGCAGAGTTGTAAACAAGTATATGAAGGTCGAGTATGCTGAAATAAGCAAGTTTTACACAATACTCTCAGATGCGATAGCTGGGAGTGTTCCAAGACCCACAAAATATGTTGAACAAAAGGAGATAATAAACCTTGTAAGGCTAATAAAGAGGGCAGAGGATGGCGTTGTAATCATAGGAAACGAGGCTGTAAAGGATGAAGAGCTCAAACCTTTTTTGGAGTTGAAAGAGACACTTGAACTGAAAACTACATTCTCATTCTCACCTCTATTCCTGAACGCAAATTCAAGAGGGGTTTGCACACTCATGATGGAAAGGAGTGGTTCCATAAATGCCATCAAATATGATGGCGAATGGACAAAATCCGAACCAATATACAAAAGCGGAGCTGACCTGATAATAGACCTGTGTGGAGATGTGCTATTCGAACTTCCATGCAACGATGCGAAAATAATCTCTCTGTCGCCTCATCCAACGCTCACAACAAAGCTCGCACACCATTCATTCCCGGTTGCAAAGCTCGGACTTGATGAAGGTGGAGAGATTGTAAGGCTCGATGGAAAGACTGTTAAGATACCGCAGCTCTATGAGGACAGACCAAAGAGTTCAGAGATTCTGAAAGAGGTACTCAGCCTTCTCTGAGTTCGTCCTCTCTCAACTCTTCCCAACTTGTGTATAGAGAATGCTTGACACCAAGCATATCCAGAACTCTGCCTGCTATGAAATCTATGCAATCCTCAGCAGTCCTTGGTCTTGTGTAATATGCAGGACATGCTGGAAGCACAATGGCTCCAGCCCTTGCAACTTTCAACATGTTCTCCAGATGTATGACGTTGAGAGGTGTCTCCCTCGGAACGAGGACGAGTTTTCTTCTCTCTTTCAGACATACATCAGCAACCCTTGAAATGAGCGTCTGGGATATGCCTGATGCTATTTCTCCAAGTGTCTTCATACTGCACGGTACAACAACCATGCCATCAAATCGACAGGAGCCGCTCGCTACTGGAGCATCCATATCATAATCGTCCCACACAAACGTAGCCTTTTCAACCACATCTTCTGGAAACATGTCAGTCTCGAGTTGTAATATTCTGAGAGCTGGTTTCGAGAGTATCAGATCTATGTCAATGTCATCCCCTCCCTCGCTCAGCACATCAAGTATCTTCAATCCTATCTGTATCCCGCTTGCTCCGGTCATTCCAACCACTATCCTCATATCCCAAGGTCCTCCTCAATCGATGATGATTTGTGTGCTGGCACTTCCGACATTCTGTCATCTGTCTCTTGGGCAATTCTCCTCCATTCCGCAGGTGCATTTATCGACTGCCCAATCCTCGGTTTGATGATTCTGTTCCTCACCCTAACAAGCGTGGGTGTATTTATGCATATACCAGAAACGATGGCGACACCTGTGGGTAATGAAGGTAGTTCCCTCACGATGTCCCTGCTGAAACTCTCTACTGTTTGTGCTATGTACTCTTGGTCAGCTGGATTCACAATTCTCAGTGTGATTTGAGACAGACATTGAGACAATACATCCTGATCAATCTTGCTTGGCCTTTGTGATATCAGGCAGACGCCCACACCAAACTTCCTTCCCTCAGAAAGAATTGTCTTCAGTATCTTTTTCGATAGAGAGAATCCTTCTCTTGGTGCAAATCTGTGGGCTTCTTCAAGTACGACAAACGCTGGGGAAGGGATATATCTCTCATCTCCTTCTACATACTCTCCCGTGATAGTTCCCTTTCTTGCATCAAACAGCAGTCTCAGAAGAACTGTTGCAACAAGTTGTTGTAGACTGTCTGGTATGCCACTCACATCAACGATTGTCAGTCTTCCTGCTCTGAAATAATCTCTGAGAGGAATTCCACGATAGTCATCAAGAACACCCACTCTTCGAAGTTTTTCGAGCCTCCATCTAAGTGCATCAACAGTTGATTCGTGTCTCTTGTCCTCCCCCAAAGCTTCAACCGCACCAATTAGACTCGAATACGTGAGGATGTTTTCTTTTGCGTCATAATATGCCTTGGTGAGGAAGGTTCTCATCTTCTCAGAGAGGTTTCCATCATCTATGAGTGATAACAAGTCCTCTGGCTCAAGGTCGCCCAGCCTAACTTTTATTTTCTCTGGCTTCACAACCATTACATTAGCCCGATACTCCTCAGACCTGAAATTCTGATTGTTCATGATTTCTACCATCGATGAATATTCACCATGTGGGTCAAGCACAAGAACAGATGCACAGTTCTTGGGCATCATCATCTCCTCAAGAATCACACCCACTGCATATGATTTTCCAGCACCGGTTGATGCTATGACAGAGAGGTGCTGACTCACGATATCCCTTACCGAAATATACACTGGAACATCAGTGCCAAGCACCTCTCCTATGTAAGCAGAGCCTTCTCCGTCTCCCACCTTGCTGAGGTACACCAACACATCCCTGCCAGCTTCCTCAACAGGTGTGCCGGGCGGAGGCATCCTTCTTGGATTTATGAATTCGCCGAGGTTTTTGTCAAAATATCCTATAAGTTTTGCTTTTACACTAAAAAGTTTGAAATTAGTGGTATCAAACCCGAAAAACTCCATTATCTCCTCCCATTTTACCGACTCTGCATCCAACAGCTCAGGTGGGAGCTCATTCAAAGGTGTACACTCGCACACTCTACACAGTACCGGCTTATCTTCTTCGTAATAGCACACAAACATACCAGAAGGAATTACTTTTCTTGTTATGAATTCGAAAGTATCTGCGTCAAAGGTACATACTCTGCCAAGCAACATAATTCATGATGGTGCAGTTATACATTTATAGATTATTCCATAGATTATTCATACCTCTAATTCAAATTCCCAATTCAAATATAATTTACAACTTTCTAAAAATATTTTGATTAAAGTTAAAAAATTTTTTAAACTTTATACTGAGTGTGATAGTGGGGTGAGAAATGGATACCATTGAAAGGACTATTGAAAGAATCGAACCACTTGATGAAGAAGCGATGAAGAAGGCAAAGGACAGGCAGGACAATTTAACAAAACCCATTGGAAGCCTTGGGCTTCTTGAAGATCTGTCGGTCAAACTCGCTGGCATAACACGAAATCCAATGCCAAGAATCGACTCAAAGGTCATAATCACGATGGCGGGAGACCATGGGATAGTTGAGAGTGGTATTGGTATATACCCGCAAGATGTTACCGCCCAGATGGTGTACAATTTTTTATCTGGTGGAGCTGCGATAAATGTTCTTGCAAGACATGTCGGTGCAAAAGTGATTGTGGTGGATATGGGTGTGAAATCCGACATCAGACCACCCCCTGAATCTCGTCAAGACTTCATCGTGAAAAAAATAGGACATGGAACAAGGAATATGGAAAAAGAGCCTGCCATGACAAGAAAACAAGCCATACGCTCTATAGAGGCTGGAATAGAGATTTTTGAGGAAATTTATAAACGAGGATGTGATGTGGTTGGAACAGGGGATATGGGAATCGGGAACACATCACCCTCCACCGCCATCACAGCGGTATTCACAGGACTCCCCGTGTAGAAGGTTTGTGGGAGAGGAACTGGTATAGATGATGAAAAGCTAAAAAGAAAGATTGAAGCCATAGAAAATGCAATCGAGCTTCACAAACCAGACCCCGCCGACCCAATAGATGTTTTATCAAAGGTTGGTGGTTTTGAGATAGGAGGCATATGTGGTGTTGTGCTTTCTGCATGTGCTAACCATGTACCGGTCGTAGTGGATGGATTCATTTCCGGAGTCGGGGCTTTGATTGCATCTAAATTGCATCCGGAAGTCAAGAATTACCTGACTATAGCACATAAATCGGCAGAACCGGGACATTCAGCGGTTCTGAATGAACTTGGACTCAATCCCCTATTCAATTTCAATATGCGTCTCGGCGAGGGGACAGGTGCTGCGCTTGGAATCTCAATCGTGGAGGCAAGTGCTAAAATTCTCACCGAAATGAAAACATTTGAGGAGGCGGGAGTGTCGAAAGCAAAGGGTGAGTGAGGAGAGTAAGCCCCCTTCTGTTTCGGCGGCATTTGGCTAAGCGCATATTGGTGGAGGCGGTTGGACGTCCGCCTTCATCCACCGCTTGCACCCACGAGGATTTGCCGTTTCATCCGCACACGTACGACCTCATCCTTGCGGAATCATCGCACTCATACGTGGCGGTGTCGTTTCTGTGCCATTGCCAGGGCTCTCGCCCTACGCCCTTTCGGGCGTTCGTGCGTCCAAACGGAGGGGGGACTTTCCTCACACCCCATGGGTGCGTAAGCCGCCCTTCCTCTCTCACCCATTATTTCTATCCAATTCCTAACTTATAAATCTTGCAATATCAACAGCTCTCTGTGCAACCTCAACTGCATCCTTTCCTATCAACCTGACCATGGGCTCCTTGCCTACTGCTCCCTTATCGTATATCACATCGACTTCTCCCTTGGATAGCACTGTCGAAATTCCCCACTCCATCGTGGATACACCTTCCGGCTCTTCATCTCTCGAAAAACTACCTATCCTCAAACCCAGTATCTCACATGCCCTGATAACATCCTCTCCATACCTCATATTAATTGCAGCTCTTATGTGTGGAAATATGGAATGAGCGGTGAGTATTATTCTTGCAACATGCCCACTTGCCCCAAACTCTACATCACCACATGCGTTTGGCTACTGGGTGAGAGATGTCGTACAGAGAGTACGAACAATCCTTCCGCTCACAGCAGCAACATCCTCCTCGCTTTTTGCCCCCATTATGCCCATGCCCACATTTGTGCCAACCTCAGGTATAACCTCGGAAAACTCGGGGGTGCTGACAATGATATCAACCGCTTTCCTGACATTCAAAAGGACTTTAAAACGTTCTGAGTATTCCCTTGTCTCGTGAAGTTGGTCAACGGGATGTGAACCTCTTCCAACAGGAGTACTGTGTATTATTGCAGACTTTGTAAATTCCTTTGCCAGTTTGCATGCTTCCAGAAGGTCAAATCCCCTCGATAAGTAAGATGTGAGGGCTGCAGAGAAAGTACAGCCAGCACCGTGTGTTCCTCCTTCCACCAACTTCCCTCTTATCACCTCAACTTCATCAGATGTAATCAAGTAATCAGAGCCATCCAGATGACCACCCGTTATCACAACAGCAGAACACCCCCTCTTAACAATTCTCTCTCCCGCCTCAATAACATCATCCTCGCATTCTATTCTGACCCCTGAAAGTAGCTCTGCCTCCATCTTGTTTGGAGTCGCAACCACGCATCTCTGCATAATCCTCCACAATGCATCAGCTGATTTGGTCAATTTCGCACCACTTTCCGCATAAACAACTGGGTCAACAACCAGAGACAACCCATACTTTTTCTGTATTTCACAAACAAGCTTTATAGTCTCCTCATTTGGAAGCATGCCTGTTTTACACCACTCAACATTGAAGTCTTCGAAGATTGCTTCAAACTGAGACTCGATTTCATCAACAGGCACAATATGTATTGAACGGACGCCCAACGTGTTCTGTGAGGTGATGGCAGTTACAACACTCACACCATGAACTCCAAGAGCACCAAACGTCTTCAAGTCAGCTTGTATCCCAGCACCACCCCCAGAATCAGAACCTGCAACCGTCATTACACACTTCATACCACAGAATAACCATTAATAGTTTAAAATTAATTATGGTACCATGTTCAAAAAAGTGCTCGTAGCGAACAGAGGAGAGATAGCGATCCGTGTGATGAGGGCGTGCAGAGAACTTGGAATAAAGAGCGTTGCAGTTTATTCTGACGCTGACAAGGGTGCACTGTTTGCAAGATATGCAGATGAGGCATACAGAATTGGAGAGGCTCCACCCTCAAAGAGTTATTTGAACATAGGGGCAATCATAGAGATAGCCAAAAAGTGTGGTGCAGATGCCATACATCCAGGCTATGGATTTCTCGCAGAAAACCATAGTTTTGCAAAAAGATGTGAAGATGAAGGTATCACATTCATAGGCCCTTCGAGTGATGTTATCGAGATGATGGGGGATAAGAGCAAGGCAAAAGAGATGATGGAGAGGGGTGGTGTTCCCGTTATACCGGGTTATTCCGATATCAATGAAGATAGTGTGCTGAAGTGTGCGGAGAAAATAGGCTATCCAGTCATCTTAAAGGCTTCTGCAGGTGGTGGCGGGATAGGAATGCAGATTGCTCGTAGTGAAGAGGATATCCTCAAAGCATTTGAGAGAGCGACGAGCGTGGCAACATCTGCATTCGGTGATGGAAGACTGATTCTTGAAAAATACCTGCCAAATCCGAGACACATAGAATTTCAGATACTTGGAAATTATGATGGAGAAATAATACACTTGAATGAGAGGGAGTGCTCAATACAGAGAAGACATCAGAAACTCATCGAAGAGGCCCCATCGCCTGTGATGACTGAGGAGCTTAGAGAGAAGATGGGGAAGGTTGCAAAAAGAGTGGGGGAAATCATAGGATACAAAAACGCTGGGACTGTAGAGTTCATATACTCAAATGGCAACTTCTACTTCCTCGAAATGAACACACGATTACAGGTAGAGCATCCAATAACCGAGATGACTACTGGGGTCGATATCGTAAAGGAGCAGATATTGATAGCATCTGAAGAGGGTATGAGTGTGTCCCAAGATGACATAACTGTCAATGGTCACGCAATAGAGTGCAGAATCAACGCAGAAGACCCATTGAGAGATTTTGCACCTTGTCCAGGCAGAATAAGAAGATACAGATCTCCGGGAGGTCCGGGAGTTAGGGTGGACAGTGGTGTGCATATGGGCTACGAGATACCGCCCTACTACGACCCAATGATATCGAAATTGTCTGTGTGGGGAAGAAACAGAGATGAGAGCATAAAGAGAATGGACAGAGCGCTCTATGAATACATAATAGTGGGGGTTATTACAAACATACCATTCCACAAAGCTGTCATGAGAGACAAAGAGTTTAGGAAAGGAAACTACAACACACACTTTGTTCAGGAAAGAAATATAGTTGCATCTGTTGAAAAGATTGTCAAAGACGAGAAGGAAAAGAGAGATTCGCTTGCGGCTGCTTTCGGTGTAGAGGATGCAAAAATGGCTGCAATATCGGCTGCAATTGCTGCATATACCCGAGATTCAATGGATGTTGA
>Ga0164318_10001652_pt1 | contig 20047 bp, 13 predicted proteins | sample GuaBasSedimGuay9_FD_113734 | JGI IMG/M metagenome (GOLD analysis project Ga0164318, IMG submission 113734) | Subseafloor sediment microbial communities from Guaymas Basin, Gulf of California, Mexico - Guay9, Core 4571-4, 0-3 cm | ecosystem: Environmental > Aquatic > Marine > Hydrothermal vents... | reverse complement strand
GCCGATACAATGGTCACAGAGAATTGGCGGTAGATAATCCCGGTGGAGCCGCTAAAGAAGGCCATCGGTGCAAAGAGTGCCGTCAGGACCAAAAGAAATCCGATCAAGGCACTGGTCACCTGCCCCATAGACTTTGACGTAGCCTCTCGGGGAGAAAGACCTTCTTCGCTCATAAGTCGCTCCACATTCTCCACCACAACAATGGTGTCATCCACCAAGAGTCCGATGGCAATCACCATGGAAAACATGGTCAGCATATTGATGGAATAGCCAAACGCCCCCAAAGCGGCACAGACGCCAAGCAGAACCACTGGCACAGCAATCGTTGGAATCAGCGTAGCACGAATATTGCCCATAAAGAGCCACATGACGAAGAAAACCAGAATAATCGCCTGAAACAAGGATTTGACCGCTTGACCAATGGCCACCTTCACAAAGGGAGTGGTGTCATAAGGATAGACCACCTTCATTCCAGCAGGGAAATAAGCACTCATCTCCTTTAACTTCGTCTTAATCGCGTTTACTGTCTTCATTGCGTTGGCTCCAGGCGTTTGACGAATCGCCATGACACCGGCGGGATGGCCGTTATAGCGTGCGTCAATATCGTAAAACTCGGTTCCCAACTCGACCCGTCCAATATCCTTCACATGTACCACAGAGCCGTCCGGATTGATGCGCAACGGAATCGCTGCAAATTCCTCCGGAGTCTTAAGCAGGTTCTGAACGATTATGGAGGCGTTCAGGCGCTGTCCGGGCACGGCGGGCAGTCCGCCAAACTGCCCGGCAGAAACTTCCACATTGTAGGCGCGCAACCCCGTGACAACATCTTCCACAGTCAAGTGGTAGTCAATCAACTTATCCGGGTTCAACCAAATGCGCATGGAATACTGCGAGCCAAAGTTCTGAACCTCGCCGACACCGGGGATTCTCGAGAGAATTTTTTCCAGGCTGGATTGGGCGTAGTCGCGCAAATCATTACCGTTCATACTTCCATCTTCGGAAACCAATCCCACAAGGAGCAGATAGTTTTTTGTGGATTTGCTGACCTTGACACCCTGACGCTGGACAACTTCCGGCAGACTGGCCATGGCGAGCTGCAATTTGTTCTGCACCTGGGACCACGCAAAGTCTGGATCGGTTCCCGGCTTAAACGTCAGCTCGAGACGCGAAGCACCCGCTGCATCACTCGTACCGGAAAGATAGAGCATGTCATCGAAGCCGGTCATCTTTTGTTCGATGATCTGGGTTACGCTGTTTTCCACCGTCTGTGCTGACGCCCCGGGATAGAAGGATTCAATGGCAATCGAGGGCGGTGCAATGGGGGGATACTGGGCAATCGGAAGGTTATAGATAGACAACGCCCCCAGTAACATAATAAAAATGGCGATGACCCAGGCGAAAACCGGGTGACCCAAAAAGAATTTTGACAGCATTACCGGCCTCCGTTTATTTGTTTTTTAGCCTGCGGATCTGCCTCGTGTACGTCCTGTTTAACCACTTTTACCGGAGTACCGGGACGCAGCCGTTGTATTCCTTCAATAATGACCTGGTCACCAGCGGCAAGACCCGACGAGATAAACCATTTGTCATTGATGGCGCGATCAAGCGTGAGCATTCGCATGGCCGCTGCCCCTGACTGATCCACGATCCAAACAAACGGCGAACCGTTTTGAGTGCGGCTTACCGCTTGCTGTGGAACCAGAATCGCCTGTTCGTTGATACCTTCTTTCAGTACCGCATGGACAAACATGCCCGGCAGGAGTACGCCATCCGGATTCGGAACAACTATCCGCAGAATGACGGAACCTGTGGTTGGATCAACTGTGACATCGCTAAATTCCAATGTACCTTCCAATGGGAATGGTGTCCCATCTTCCTGAATAATCGTAACTTTGTTATGCTGCTTCTCGTCACGCACGAGTTGTCCATTTGCCCAGTGGCGTTTCAGTCTCAACAACTCAGAAGTGGATTGGGGTACATCCACATAGATTGGATCCAACTGCTGAACTGTGGCCAGGGGCACCGGCTGATAAGCCGTCACTAGAGCACCTTCTGTTACACTTGACCGACCAATGCGCCCCGAAATCGGTGACTTGATAGGAGTGTAGGACAAATTTATTTTTGCGCTTTCCAACGCCGCCTTGCTGACGCCTAACTGACCCTCAAGTTGGTTCCGAGCCGCCAGGGCATCATCGTAATTCTGCTGACTAATCGCGTTGCTCTTAACGAGCGAGCGATACCGCTCCTCGCGGGCACACACGGCCGGTAGTTGCGCTTCGACCATGTCCACCGCAGCTTTGGCCTGATCTACCGCAGCTTGATAAGGCGCGGGATCAATCTGATATAGTAGTTCTCCGGCTTTGACGTCCGCACCTTCCGTGAACACCCTCTTTAAAATGAGTCCATTGACCTGTGGACGGATTTGCGAAATCAGATAAGGAGATGTACGCCCGGGCAGTTCCATTGTCAACGCCAACCGTTCTGGCTCTATTGTTACTACGCTAACCTCAGGCTGTCCCGCCTTTTGTGGGCCTCGATGACCGCATCCGCCCATTAGAAGGCCCAGTATTGTAATAGTTACAAGAGCAGAAAGCCATTGATATCTATGTCGATTCTGCATGAAACAATCTACACCCTGTAGTTCTATTTCTTTAACTTGATCATTCTGTTTGCCTGCTTCTTCGGGAACACTAGTTCTTTCTTTATTCATAGTCTTTCTCTTTGTAATGAAATGTTTAGTCTTCTTACAATAAGGATTATTTCGAGGCTGGATTGTCCAGCTTGTTTATATCAGCTTATTTTGGCGCTCTCATTTTTTAATTTATTGGTAATTTAAATTCATGCAAGATTTGATAAACCAGTTTATCTTCCAAATCACTAAAATATTTTTTTGTATAATCTTTTACACCGGAATTATTTAAAAATACATCCCTGAATATAACATGAAAATATATTGGGGCAAGTATCATCCTTATCAGCATTTCCATCTCGCGTTTCTTAATTTCCGGTTTAATCTTCTTAAATACTTTAAATATTGTTTCATCATTCGGCTGAATTAGCGATTCATTCACCAAATCGCGCAACTTTGACGGATACTGCAAAACATGATACATTATTTTATGATGCCAAACCGGTTTTTCACGGCTGAATAAATTCTTTATATGATAATGTACAAGTAAACGAATCATTCGAGCCTGCCCTCGCTTTGTATCCATTTCCGGCTGCAATGGCGCAATATATTTGCTCAGCGGTTCGTCAATCCAGGATTGCAATGCAGCTTTTATTACTTCCTGAAATAATGTGTCTTTGTTGCCAAAATGATAGTGAATACTACCGATATTTTCTCCCGATCGCTTGGCTATCGCGCGCATCGATACATTAGAGAAACCTATTTCGGAAGCAATCTCTCCTGTCGCCTGGATCAGATTATCACATGTCTTTCGACTGGTTGCGTATTCATGCATAATATTTCCTCATAAAAGGTTAAAGGTATATTTTAGTCAAATGTGTAAATTTAGTCAAGTGTGTAAATATTTCAACGGACTAAACGGAAGAATATCCAATATCCAATATCCAATTTCAATATCCAATTTCAATATCCAATATCCAATATCCAATATCCAATATCCAATTCCAATTTCATTTTCCGTTTGACAATACAACCCCATAAGTTTAAAATATAAACATATAAACACAGGAATTAGAAATGAGTAAATTTACCCATATAAAAAAACGAAGTGGCGCGACGGTTCCGTTTAAACCCGCAAGAATTCAAAACGCTATTTACCGGGCTGTAGTCGCGGTTGGCGGACGCGATCAGGAAACAGCTAAATATCTTTCCAATCAGGTTGTGCAGTTACTTGAGTTAACATATCCCGAGAATCATATTTTAGACATTGAGGAAATTCAGGATGCCGTAGAAAAAACACTTATTGAAAAAGGACATTCAAAAGTTGCAAAAGCATATATAATCTACCGTGAAGAAAATGACCGGCGCAGAAGAGAAAAATCTAAAATGGCATCCAAACCCTCCGAGAATATTCCCTGGGCTAAAATATGGCACATCCTTGACCGGGCATTAACACATAAAGTTCATACCGTAGAATCTTTAAATACACGCATCGCAAACGGTGAATTCCCACACATCGTTCACGAAGGCGAAGCAGCTTATGAAGACAATTTACTCACCGCCGCGGAGATGATTTCCGAACGCGGGGATAAAGTAAAAATGGTAATGATCAGCGGACCGTCGTCTTCAGGCAAAACGACTACGACAATTAAAATTGAGCAGCGATTAAAAACGAAGGGTTATCGATTTGTCGCGTTAAATGTTGACCATTATTTTTTTGATTTGAGTGAACATCCCAAGGATGAATACGGCGATTACGATTTTGAAACTCCACAGGCACTCGACTTAGAACTCATCAATGAACATCTGGTGAAATTAAGCGCGGGCGAAGAAGTTTCTATTCCATTTTATGATTTTAAGACAGGAACACGAACACTAAATCATTCAAAACTGCATCTTGGTGAAAAGGATATTCTGCTCATTGACAGTCTGCACGGACTTTACCCGGATTTCTCAAAAAGTATTCCTGATGAACAAAAATTTAAATTATATCTTGAGCCGCTTCTTCAAATGAAAGATAATGATGGAAATTATGTCCGATGGACAGACCTTCGATTAATAAGAAGAATGCTTCGTGACTCGGCTCACCGTTCCTATGATCCGCAACAAACTCTTGAACATTGGCATTATGTCCGCGCGAGTGAACTGCGCAACATTATTCCATACAATTCCGCAGCCGATTACATAATCAATAGTGGAATGCCGTATGAGCTGCCTCTTTATGCTGCGAGAATGTCAACACTTTTTGCCGAATGGGAAAAGAAATATAAAGGTAACCCGGAAAAACAAGACGCATACACACGTGCAGTACGGCTCAACAAACTGCTTTCATCGATCGTTCCAATTGAAGACGACTCCTCTGTTCCAAAAGATTCTGTTTTGCGGGAATTCATTGGGGGAAGTTGCTTGAAGTATTGAAATTTGAAATTCGCTAAGATACCGCGTGCCCGGAGAATTTCGGGGCGTATACCGATTGAAACTCAACAACTTAAAAAGCAAAAATGAGCAAACTCTGCATATTTATTGGAATAGTGATATTCAGCTCGATTGGATGGACAATCGGCGCGAAGATAGGCCTGATGACAGCCTTTCTTTTAAGCAGCGCGGGGTCATTTCTCGGTATTTACATCGGCTGGAAAATTGCACGTGATTATTTTAATTGACATAAATATCATTGAAAAATTATTTTTTAACCACAACTAAACTAACTGACAAAAACCATGAAAAAAGTCATTTTTATTTTTCTCATTCTTACCGCCTTTTTACAAGCAAAATCAACCTGCTGCTGTCAATCAACCGCAAGTTCTTGCTCCACAACATTCACCAATGCAAATAAAATGTTAATTCCGGAAGATAAAAACCTTTCCGCTGATTATGTTAGAAAACTCTTCGCACGCGGAAAAAAAGAAATTTATTCCGGTAAAATTCTCGAAACTATCGGTATGCCTTGCGGCGGAATCGGCTGTGGACAAATGTATCTTTGCGGTGACGGCTCACTCGCCGACTGGCAAATTTACGGGCTTGCCGTTTCGCGGTGGGTGTCGAATACAAGGTCAACCTTTGCTTACCAGAAAATGAGGAAGCCTGTTGATCAGGGATTTGCCGTTGCAATAAAGTCAGCAGGATCCGATACAATTATAAAAACGCTGAACGAAGCCGGTTTCGGTTATGATAACATAAAATTTAATGGCGAATATCCAATTGCGACAATAGATTACAACGAGCCGAATCTTCCCGCGAAAATTTCTATGGAAGTTTTCTCACCGTTTATTCCTTTAGACGCGAAAAACTCAGCATTCCCCGCGACAATCTTCAATATTACCGTTAAAAACACATCGAAAAAAAATATACAGGTCAGCATACTGGGATGGTTGGAAAATATGGTTTGTATGAAAAGCAGAAATTCATATAATCTCAAAGGAAAAACTAGTTTTGAAAAATTCAAAAATTCAAAAATAATGTTTCAAACCGCTATTCCGGTAAAAGAAAAAAATAACGTTAAAAAAATTTCAAAAACTTTTGAGAATTTTGAAAACCAAAACTGGGGTGAATGGAATTTAGAAGGTAAAGCTCCCGGTTCAAATCCAACTACTAAAACTCATCTTAAAGGGCAATCTGCTGTCTTTGGCTTTTCAGGTAAGGGATATGTAAACACAATGCACGGCGGGGATAAATCTGTCGGAACACTCACTTCACCTGAATTCACCATAAAAGACAATTATATAAATTTTATGGTTGGCGGCGGGGCAGGTGATTTAACTTACATTGCCCTTCTAATTGATGGAAAAGAAGTAAAAAAAGCACGTGGTACAAACAATGAAGAACTTCGCTGGCAAAACTGGAATGTAAAAAAATACAAAAATAAAAAAGCTAAAATTAAAATCGTTGATAATGAAATCGGCGGTTGGGGTCATATCAATATCGATGAAATCGAATTCGCCAATGTACCTCAATTAGGCGCAAGCGGATCGATAACCAACGCGGTTGATTATGGTAACATTTCACTTGTCTGTTTAAATAATTTTTCAAAAAGGATTGTCGCGGCTCCTAAAAACGGTGTAGAAAAATTTATAACAAATAATGCTGAATATCGTTTAACAGGCAAAATATGCGGGTCGCAATCAACAAAATATGTTGATTTAAAACCCGGTGAAAAGAAAACTTTTTCTTTTATCCTTACGTGGTATTTCCCAAATATTGAACATGGCTGGCTTTATGCTAAAAGATTTTCAAGTTCCGCCGATGTGGCAAAACACATAATCAAAAATTTTGATTATCTTACGAAAAGCACACGACTTTGGAGAGATACTTATTACAATAGTTCGCTACCATACTGGCTGCTGGACAGATTACACTCAACCGTTTCTTATCTCGCCACCGGTACGACTTATTGGAGGAAAAACGGAAGGTTTTACGCTTTTGAAGGATGCTCATGTTGTCGCGGAACTTGCACACACGTCTGGGGTTACGCTCAATCACACGCGAGATTATTTCCGTCACTTGGCAGAAACATCCGTGAATATCAGGATTTCAAGCCGATAAAAAATGGCGGAGGATTTTTCCCCGAAACAGGGCTCGTGGCGTTCAGAGGCGGCGAAGGGGGACTTTGGCTCGCGGCTGACGGGCAATGCGATACGATTTTAAATGCTTATCGCGAAAATTTAATGTCGCCGAACAAAAAATTTCTCAAACGAAATTATAAAAAAATCAAAAAAGCGCTGCAGTATTTAATAGATCAAGACGCGCTTGGAGAAAAAGGCGGTGAAGATTCTCCGGGTTGCGCTAACAAAGGTGGTGTAATGCCCAAATCGTATCCTAAACCGAAAAATTCGCCGAATGGAATTATTGAAGGTACTCAGCATAACACTTATGACATAAATTATCACGGACCCAATACATTAGTTGGCGCTTTATATCTTTCCGCTCTGCGCGCGGGCGAAAAAATGGCACGCGAAATGAACGACGAAAAATTTGCCGCTCTTTGCAGAAAATTATATGAAAACGGCAGCGCGTGGACTGTTTCAAACCTATGGAACGGCGAATATTTTGTCCAGAAAGTTGACCTTAAAAAATATCCGCACCAGCAATATAAAGACGGCTGCCTCTCCGACCAGCTTTTCGGGCAATTCTGGGCGCATCAGGTTGATCTTGGATACATTTACCCCACAAATTACGTGAAATCCGCGATGAAATCCGTATGGAAATATAACTGGGCTCCGGATATCGGCCCTTATAACAAAAAATATAAACCGTTCAGATGGTTCGTCAAAAAAGAAGGACAGGCCGGATTACTTACCTGCACATGGCCCCGTGGAGACTATCTCGCGAGCGGAACTACTTACAAAAATGAACTTTGGACGGGAATCGAATATGAAGCTGCGGCCGAGATGATCGCTGATGGAATGGTAACACAGGGACTTACAATTTGTAAAACAATACATGACCGTTATCAGCCGGGATTTCTAAACCCCTACAATGAAATAGAATGCGGCGACCACTACGCGCGCGCGATGGCGAGTTGGGGTGTTTACCTCGCGCTTGCCGGATTTCAGTATGACGGACCAAACGGATTTGTGGGATTCAATCCTATAATCACACCGGAAAATTTTAAGCCGCGTTTACTTTCGCGGAAGGTTGGGTGGTATTTGAACAAAAGCGCGACGCGAAAATCCAGACTGACAAACTTATTATCAAAAAGGGTAAATTAGAAGTTAAAAAATTATCATTTGGATTACCCAAGAATTTAAAATCAAAAAATGTTATAATTAAAATTAATGGTAAAAAACAAAATGCAAAAGTTGATTTTAAAGGTGGGAAAGTTATAATAACCTTTCCTGAAAAAATTACACTTACGGAAAAAGAAAAAATTAAAATCAGAATTGGCGAATAAAAACCACCGCCTGAAACTTATTGAAAATAATGTTAGAATTAAGTCCCCCCTTCGCAAAAAGGGGGGCTTAATTTAATGGCTCTGGAGTAAACTCCACAACTTAAAAAAATTAAAAATGAATTTTTTTTTTAAAACTCTTTCCGCTCTTCTTATTATTTCCACATCACTGCATGCAAATTCAACTTGCTGCCCAAACGCCGGAAATTCCAAATACGAATCGGTAAGCAACGCGAACATAATGTTAATACCTGAAAGCAAAGGTTTTTTTACGAATTATGTTGAAAATCTTTTTGCCCGTGGAAAAAAAGAAGTCTATTCAGGAAAAGCTCTTGATACAATCGGAATGCCGTGCGGCGGAATCGGCTGCGGGCAAATGTATGTTACCGGTGACGGCCGTCTTGCCGACTGGCAGATTTCCGCGTTTGGTTATTCGAGATGGGTATCCAATACCGGCTCAACATTTGCTTATCGAAGAATGAGAAAGCGCGACAAGCAGGGATTTGCTATAGTGATTAAATCTGAAAAATCAAAATCTGTTATAAAACAACTCGCAGCGAAAAACAGTTCCCAACCCGTCAGTAACGGATTTGAAAATGTTGCGTTTAACGGTACGTATCCTATCGCGACAATTTCATACAGCGAACCCGGCTGTCCGGTAAAAATATCTTCTGAAGTTTTCTCGCCTTTTATCCCTTTGGAAGCGACCAACTCTTCTTTTCCGGCAACAATTTTTAATATTACTGTAGAAAATATTTCTAAAACAAATGTTAAAATAGCTGTACTTAACTGGCTGGAAAATCTGGTTTCAATGAATAATCGTGAAAAATACAAATTAACAGGTAAAACAACATTTGAAACATTCAAGGATTCGGAACTGATGATTTTTTCGGCTGACCAGATTAAAAAAACTAAGCCCGCAGATTATGTTTCCATTGTTTTCGCGAATTTTGAAAACACCGACTGGAATAACTGGACGGCAGAAGGAAAAGCTTTTGGCAGTAAGCCTGTCAGAAGCAGATATTTGAAAGGACAATCCACCATTTACGGTTACAACGGAAAAGGGTATATAAATACAAAATGCGGCGGAAATATTTCTACAGGAAATTTAACTTCTCCGGAATTCACAATTAATGAAAATTATATTAATTTTCTGATTGGCGGCGGATGTTCAAACGGTGTATATTTAACCCTTGTAATTGACGGAAAAGAAGTAAAAAAATCAGAAGGAAATAACGCTGAAGAACTCGTATGGAAAAATTGGAATGTAAAAAAATACAGAGGTAAAAAAGCAAAAATCAAAATCGTTGATGCCGCAACTTCATCCTGGGGACACATAAACATTGACAACATTGAATTCTCAAATTATCCGCAAAGCGGTTCAAATGAATCTTTTGCCGACGAAGTGGATTATGGTGATATTACATTTGCATGTTTAAATGATGCTTCGAAAGAGTCTGTTTACTATCCCGATAACCAAAAAGAAAAATATATTATCAGTAGTTCAGTTTATCCATTGACCAATAATCCTCACTTTTCAAACGGAACTGACGGTTCTTTTTGCGGATTACAATCGACGAAATTTGTTAATTTAAAACCCGGTGAAAAGAAAACTTTCTCTTTTATCTTAACCTGGTATTTTCCGGTTAAAGAACACGGCTGGCTTTACGCTAAAAGATTTTCAAGTTCCGCCGATGTGGCAAAATATATAATCAATAATTTTGATTGTCTTACAAAAAACACACACCTTTGGAGGGATATTTATTACAACAGTTCACTCCCATACTGGCTGCTTGACCGGCTGCACTCAACGGTTTCTTACCTTGCTACCGGGACAGCTTACTGGTGGGAGAACGGCAGATTTTATGCATTTGAAGGATGCCATTGCTGTCGTGGAACCTGTACGCACGTTTGGGGTTACGCTCAATCACACGCGCGTCTTTTTCCGTCAATTGCCCGCAATATTCGTGAAGAACAGGATTTCAAACCCGCGGCAGATGGCGGCGGATTTTTCCCCGAAACAGGTCTCGTCGCTTTTCGCGGCGGGGAAGACAGATGCTGGTTCGCGGCTGACGGTCAATGTGACACAGTATTAAACGCTTATCGCGAAAGTTTAATGTCGCCTGACAAAAGATTCTTAAAGCGCAATTATAAAAGCATTAAAAAAGCATTGCAGTATTTGATTAACCAGGACGCGCTCGGAGAAAAGGGCGGAATTAATTCCGGTCGCGGAAAATTAGGAACCAGTTTACCTAAACCAACACGCAAACCCACAAATCCGCCGGACGGAATTATTGAGGGAACACAGCACAACACGTATGATTTAAATTATCACGGGCCTAATACTTTAGTCGGCTCACTTTATCTTGCCGCCCTGCGTGCCGGAGAAAAAATGGCGCTCGAAATGGATGATAAAAAATTCGCCGCTCTGTGCAGCAATTTATATGAAAGCGGAAGTGCGTGGACGGTTTCAAATTTATGGAACGGTGAATATTTTGTTCAGAAAGTTGATCTTAAAAAATATCCTGAACATCAATATAAAGACGGCTGTTTATCCGACCAACTTTTCGGGCAGTTCTGGGCGCATCAGATCGGGCTTGGTTATATTTATCCCACCAACTATGTAAAATCAGCAATGGAAACGGTCTGGAAATACAATTTTGCTCCGGATGTCGGCCCTTACAATCAAAAATTTAAACCCGGAAGATGGTTTATCAAAAAAGAAGGCAACGGCGGGCTCTTCACCTGCACATGGCCGCGGGGCGATTATCTTCCGAAAGGCACTCTTTACAAAAACGAAATTTGGACCGGAATTGAATATCAGTTCGCCGCGGGACTCATTGAAGAAGGAATGGTAACACAGGGACTCGCTGTATGCAAAGCGATCCATGATCGCTATCAGCCGGGATTTTTAAATCCTTATAATGAAATAGAATGCGGCGACCATTACGCGCGCGCGATGGCGAGTTGGGGTGTTTATCTCGCGCTTGCCGGATTTCAGTATGACGGACCAAACGGATTTGTAGGATTCAATCCTATAATCACACCGGAAAATTTTAAAGCCGCATTCACTCTCGCGGAAAGTTGGGTGGTATTTGAACAAACGCGCGACGCGCGAAATCAAATCAACAAACTCACGATTAAAAAAGGCACATTAGAGATCCAAAAATTGTCATTTGGTATTCCAAAACAATTAAAATCCAAAAATGTTATAATAAGGGTTAATGGAAAAATCGAAAAAGGCAATATAAAACTTATCGCCGAAAAAGTTTTTATCACTTTCGATAAGAAAGTGAAACTCAATGAAAACGATGAACTTAAAATAAAAATTAAAAAATGAAATTTAAACTTTTTTTACTCATAGTAATTATTTTTATTTCCGGCTGTGCAAACGAAGTCAGTGTGAAAAAAGTCGGCATTCGCGAACAGTACAGACAACTTATTAAAAACATATTCGAGAAAGAATATCCGTCTGAGAAAACTATAATTTGCCTTGCGGAAAATGATTTGCTTAGCGAATGGAAAAAAAATCCGCTTCCGGTCTTAAAAAAATTAGACACCCTGTATAATAAAAACCATGACAGGGAAATTCTTGCCGCGATGACAGAACTTTGCTTCTATGAGGCAGAACACAAAGATGAAGGCGCGCGCGCGGCTATGCCTTACTATTTATCCTCTACCGTTTACGCGTATAAATATCTGTTCGGAAAAGGTTCCGAAAATTTAAGCCCGTTTCATCCCGCTTCCCGCCTTGCCTGTGAGATATACAACCGCTCGTTAGCCGAGTTGCTTATGTATATTGAGAAGCACAAAATAAAAATAAAACAAAACACTGTTTTTAATTTAATACTCGGAAAAATAAAGATTGAGCAAAAGCGTTCGCAAATTAATTACACTTATGACGATTTTGATGAAATCAAAGTAGTTTACAAATATAAAGTTGAAGGCTTGGATTATCAGTTCAGAACTTTCGGCATAGGCGTTCCGCTCATTGCAACGCGCAAATCCGAAGCCGTTGAGGGAATTAAAGCCGGAAGCAAGCATACACCGATGATCAAGCAGACGCACGCGGCAACTTTTTTCTTAAGAATAAAATCAGCAGATTATTCGGATTCGAAATCAAATGTTTTGTACAAAGCCGATGTCGAAATTTACGACCCGAACCTTACAGAAGCAATTAAAGTTAACGGAAAAAATGTCCCGCTCGAAACTGATTTCACTACGCCGCTCGCGTACCTTGTAAATAAATCGCGTTCGCCCAGCAGCTTTAGGGCAATGCTTAACGCGGACATTTGGCAAGACACGCAAGGGTTATTTTTGCTTGAACCGTACCGGCGCGGAAAAATTCCGGTCGTATTCGTGCACGGATTAATGTCCGAGCCGAAAACTTGGCTTAAAATGCTAAACAGTCTTAAAGGGGACCCGCAAATTCGAAAACATTATCAGTTCTGGTTTTTTAAATATCCAACAGGTAATCCGGTTTTATTTTCCGCATCCAATTTAAGACAATCATTATTGAACGCGCGGAAAACTTTCGACCCGAAAAATACAGATAAAGCTTTTGACAAAATGGTTTTAATCGGGCATAGTATGGGTGGAATTCTCGCGCGTCTAATGGTACAGGACAGCAGTAACCTACTTTGGAATGCTGTTGCCGACAAGCCGCTTAATAATTGTAATATCAATCCGGAAACAAAAAATCTTTTAAAACAGATGTTCTTTTTCAAACCGGTTCCTTTTATTTCCAAAATGATTTTTATCTGCGCGCCGCACCGCGGTTCCGCTATGGCAAAAAGCTGGTACGCGAGAATCGGCTCTATGCTCGTCTGGCCTGCGAAAGAATTAATTGACGCTGGCAACTCTCTTGTTATGCCAGACAAATCAGACGAAGAAAAGCTTAAACTCAAATTGAAAAAAATACCAACAGGACTGGACAGCCTCCTGCCAGAAAATCCTATGAACAGCATTATGATGAGCAGGTCAATCGCTTCAAATGTGGTCTATTATTCGATAATCGGTAACGCGGACAAAGCGGACACACCCGGCGGAAGCGATGGCATCGTCCCCTATTCGAGTTCTCATCTTGACGGCGCGAGCGAAGAAATTATCATTCATTCAGGACATAGTGCACAAACAAAGCCGCGCACAATTATGGAAATAAAAAAAATCTTAATTCAACCTTTTTTGTAGATTGTCCGAGCATCCTCCGGATTTTTAACAATCAACAATTTTTGACGAATGAAAAAAATATTGAAATTTATTTGGAAATGGTTCGTAATTCCGCTTATCGGGCTTGCGATAATTCTTATCGCCGTTTGGTCAACTTGCGCGATTTATTTTGCGAAATCGCCGGCTGAGTTTATCAGAATCATTGCCGCCGTTATTTTTATCTTATCAAATATTGCTGTTTTCCTAAATGTAAAAAAACGACGCTATTTTATTATCTTTTTTGCCGGTTCCTTTATTGCCGTTCTTCTTTGGTGGTCACTCATTCCTCCGTCTAACAGCAGAAATTGGGCGGAGCAAACCGCTGTTTTACCACATGCAACGTTCAGTAATAATTTTGTTACAATTTATAATGTAAGAAATTTTGATTATAAATCCGAAAAAGAATTTACCACAAACTATTACACAAAAACTTACAACCTCAACAAGCTAAAAAAATTATACCTCGCTATTTCTTACTGGGATAACAACAGAGCTATCGCCCATACGATGCTGAGTTTTGAGTTTGAGAACGGCAGCTGCGTGGTTCTGTCAGTTGAAGTCCGCCGCGAAAAAGGAGAAGAATATTCCACCTTTAAAAATTTATTTAAAATGAATGAAATAATTTATGTCCTCGCGGACGAGCGCGATGTGATCCGCCTTCGCACCAACTACGCTCATGAGAGAGTATTTCTTTTACCGTTAAAATTTTCTCCGGAGCACATTCGTAAATTGTTACTTGATATACTTAAGAGGGTAAATGAATTAAATAAAAATCCTGAATTTTACAATGCTATTATGGAGAATTGCACTACAAGTTTAATACGTCATTTTGCTAATATTTCAGATAGCAAAGCACATTTTTATATTGAATATCTTTTAAATGGGCGATTGGGTTGGCGGCTGTATGAAAACGGTGTTATAGATACAAAAATACCTCCCAAAGAAGCTAAACAGTCATATTACATTAGTGACATCGCGAAAAAATATGATGATAACCCGGACTTCTCGAAAAAAATACGTTCGCACTTGCCGGGCGGTTCTTCTGAAAAATCTCTTTTGAACATTAAAAAAACAAAACCGGAAAAGCAAATGCAAAAACCGGAAACAAAAGCTAATTTAGAAATCGGAGCGGTAAAATGGGATTCGAATTTTACTTCTTTAAAATATTCTTTTGGAAATGGCATTTTAAAAGGTTGCTACCCTGAGAATATGACCAAAAACAATTTCCCGCCTTCGAGTCAGAAACCAATAATCAAAGTTGATAAGAAATGGCCTGATGTATTTATGAACGCGAAATGGACAATTGACATTTCCGATTTAAAAGCGGAGGAAAAAGAAAATATACTTGACTCCATTTTGATGCGCGTTTGCAATCCCGATTCTTATAAAAAAGATTTTCCTAAAACAATTGTAAGTACAGAATTCACACCACCACCGGAATTTAAAAAAGAAATCGAAAACCCGAAATACAATCTCTTCAAATCAATAAAAGGAAAAGTATTAGATTATACAGTCGTTATGAACGCAGGTTTCGGCGCATCAGATTACAAAATTGAAACAAAAATATATATTGGCGCAAGCAAAGACGGTAAAACTATTTTCTATTACGATAAACCCGAACACATTAGCAATCATCTTGATGTTCGCGAATTTGTTTTTGCCGCGCATAAAGAAGGAAACGAACTTTTTTTTGAAATTAATATATTTTGCGCGTGCGAACCGTCTATAGTTTTAAGAGGAACAAAAATGGACAGAGTAGAAAACGATAGCAGATATTTTATAATGCAAATGTACAGACAATTTAATTAAATGCTACTTGAAAAGGGATGTACAATAATTTACAATGCTCCGGGCTGAAGGAAGCGAATCTATTCATATTGCCCCCTTTTCAGGGTTAAAACATCATTTGGATCAGCGGTCGACCATTACAACTGATATTTCTATCGATGACCGCTGTTTATCCTTAAAACAATTGCATTTCAGCAAAACATTTGTTATAATTACCAAACTTTATATTATTGCTTAGTTTACAAATTGAATTTATGGAAAATATTTTGCCGATTATCAGACGATTTACTTTCGCATTAATTATTATGCCGATAATAATTTCCGCCGCCCATTTCGGATCAGGCGAAAGCGAGGCGGATATTAACGCTGATAATTTTGAAATGCTGAAGGACGGTATTGTCAAAGCGATAGGCAATGTTGTATTAAAGTATCAAGGTTTTAAATTAACCGCTGATGAAATTATTTATGACAGAAATTCTAAAATAGTTCAATCACCGGGATGGACCCGTGTTACTTATAAAAGCTATGAATTAAACGGTCAAAAAGTTATTTATAGTTTGAAAAACCAGGCCGGGCAGTTTGAGAACGCGCATGCTGTTATAGATTTCGGTCCCTTTCAGTTTGAAGGTCATTGGTACGAACGGAAATGGTACGCTTACGGCAAAAAGATCACAAAAGATCCGAATACAGGAGTGTTCCACGTTGATGACGGCAAAGTAACAACCTGCCCCCCTGAATATCAAAAACCTTTATACTATTTTGAAGCTAAAAAACTGACAATCGTTATTCCGGATAGAAATGACCCTGAGAGCCGGCCGAGAGTAGTTGCAAGAAATTGTTTTCTTAAATTCGAGGGAGTGCCAATTCTTTGGCTGCCTCAGCTTACCTATACAATGCGTGAAGATGATTCGCAGGCTCCTGTTCAGCTCAGTGCGGGTTATGATTCAAAAAAAGGCGCTACTGTAGAAGCCGCATTAGACATTTTCAAGAGTGAAAATCTCCGTGTGACTCCTCATGTTGGTTTTTACTCAAAACATGGTGTATCGTTCGGTGTTGACGGTTCTTATTATTATCAATATACAAACATCACAAAATTCTCCGGTACCTGGAAAACTTTTTTCTTAAATGATATAAGCCGTGATTTTGTCCAGGAAGCTCCAAGTAAAAAACATAAACAAGATTCAACTATGTTTCGCTACCGCTTTCTTTGGGAACATTCTCAGGAATTCGGACCCGGCGCGGGTTGGCTCAAAGGCGGTTTGCTTACCTGGCAGGTTGATTTATTAAGCGATGTAGATCTTCCGCATGAATTTTATAGAGATGATTACAACAAGAATGGTCAACGGGACACTTATATTGATTTTACTAAGCCTATTGGACCTGATAATGAGGTTTCTGTTTATCTTGTAAAACAAATTAATGATTTCTACACAACTTATGAAAGGCTGCCTGAACTCCGTCATGTATTTAAAAAGCGGCGGATTTTAACTATCCCGTCCCTTAATGTGCCCGTCTATTACCAAAGCAAATCCCGGGCGGGTTATTATCATTATGTTGAAGATGAAAACCTAAATAACAATGCAAGTTATTCTTTATGGCGCGCGTGGACTGACCATAAATTCTCAGCGCCAAAACGTTATTTCGGTTTCCTTAACATAGAACCTTTCGTTGGTCTTGCAATGGATTCCGGTTATGTCAGTCAATATCACACAGGCGATACTTTTACGACCAACACAAACGGTAAGCTGGCAAGTTACACTATTCGCAAGCCTCCAATGTTCTGGATGTCGGATTTCAATCGTTACACACGAGTACCTGTTAATGTTTTCAACAAGAACAAGAAAGGAGGCTTTTTTCATGTTTTTCCTTACTCGGGCGTAGATATGAATTTTAAAATTAATCGTACTTACGATTTTGAAGGCACATATTTAGGCGAATTAATGAGAAAATATCTGAGCTCGGATAATGAAAAATTAAGACATATTATTGAACCGAAATTCCGCGCTTTCGGTATCGGCGGGGCCGGAACAGAAAATGGCGCTGCTTATGGTTTTGATGCCGGTGTAAGAAATGCTTTTCAAATCAAACGCCGGGGAAGAAATGTAGATCTTTTAGATTTAACAATTTTCCAGAGTGTTCGCGGTAATTTCGGAGATCTTTTCAGAGACCCGGTTTACGCGGCCACTTATACAAAGAGAAAGGGAATTTATTATAAAACTGATGACGCTAAATATTATACTCCGAAATATGCTCTCGGCGTTGACTTTAACTCAAGCCCAACCGATTGGTTAGCACTCGAAGGTGATTTGATTTGGGATATGGATAAATATAATCGCTTAACTCGAGCTGATTTCGGTACACATTCAGATGTAAGCTGGATGATTCAAAGATTTTTCGCAAGTCCATGGATGCTCAAATCGCTTCGAGGAAGAAAAGATGAAGTCGTATTGGACATGGGTTATCATTATCTTTATGATTACTCAAACCTGATAACTGTTGGCTCAAGATTATGGCTCGATGACTTTACTCCCCTGCTCTCTTTAGAACTTCAACAGAAAACCTGGGTGAGGGAATTGTCACGCGGATGGGGATTTGGTTTTGACTTGAGATTCGAAGCAATGTCGGGGAATCTTCAGGAAATGGAATACACAATATATAAAAACTGGAAAAAATGTCTTGATACTTCAGTTTCTTACAGATACCGCCAGGATGAACAATCTATTATGGCAACTTTCTGGCTGACAGCTTATCCGAGCACCAAAATCGGACTCGGAAATTAGTGATTGGTAATCCGGCAGCGCGTTAAACCTTCTAATCTTAAGCAATCAAAGCGAACAATCTTATAACTTTACCAGCTAACAAAACTTAACTATTTTAACGGTTTATTTTAATAAATATGAGTAAAACAGCGCTTATTACAGGTATCGCAGGACAAGACGGTGCATATCTCACAGAACTGCTTCTTGAAAAAAAATACCGCGTCTTCGGTATGGACAGACAAGCTCCCGAAGATTATGTAGAAAACATTGAACACCTGAAAAATAAAATTACTCTCCGGCGGGGCAATCTGATGGATCAAATGTCGCTTATTGATCTCATCGAAGAAGCACAACCCGATGAAATCTATAATTTCGCCGCTCAGTCATTTATCCCTCTCTCTTGGAAAGAACCGGTTATTACAGGCGATGTTAACGCGCTTGGCGTTACAAGAATTCTTGAAGCTATACGTCGGGTTAAACCTGATGTAAAGTTTTATCAGGCGTCTTCATCAGAACTTTTCGGAAAACCGGAAACAAAACCGCAAAACGAACATACTCCGTTCAATCCGGGAACTCCTTACGGCACAGCCAAACTTTACGCTCACAACATAACGGCAAATTACAGAGATAAACTCGGGCTTTTCTCCTGTTCGGGAATTCTTTACAATCATGAATCACCACGCCGCGGAAAAGAATTCGTTACAAGAAAAATAACACTTTCCGCCGCTAAAATTAAACTCGGACTCCAAAAAACATTGCACCTCGGTAACCTTGACGCGCATCGTGACTGGGGATTCGCTAAAGATTACGTTCACGCTATGTGGCTGATGCTTCAACAGGACGAGCCCGATGATTATGTTATTGCCACCGGTGAGGAACACAGTGTACGCGAACTTGTAGAAACGGCTTTTTCTCATCTCGGTCTGGATTGGGAAAAATATGTTATTCAAGATCCAAAATTCTTCCGACCGGTTGATTTAAACATGCTTGTCGGTGACTCATCAAAAGCGCGAAAAAAACTTAGCTGGAAACCTTCGGTTTCTTTCGACCAGCTTGTGAAACTAATGGTTGATTCAGACATAAAAGAGTTGGAAAAAACATTATGAAAACTTCAGGACTTTTTAGTACCGACCACTCGTACAATCATAATTCCGCTTATAGCAAAGAGACTCTCCGTATCAAATATCTTGAGCATAAGATTGATAAACTTTATATGATTACCGAGGCGCTCTGGCTTCTTCTTAAAGAAAAGTCCCATCTTGATGACGAAAATCTTACCGAACTAATCGCGGCAATCGATATGAAAGACGGACATCGTGACGGAAAGGTCGCACCATCGGGTCCAAGAAACTGCCCCAAATGCGGACGAGTCAATTCCAGAAAACAAATGTACTGTATTTACTGCGGAACATTTTTAGACAATAAACCGTTTGAAACTTGAAACTCGCAAAGCGACCGGCGGATACTGGGGTCGTTGGTTGTTGGTAGTTGGTAGTTGGTAGTTGGTAGTTGGTAGTTGGTAGTTGGTAGTTCGTAGTTTAGGTCAATTAGATCAATTAGGTTAATTTCTTCTTGGTACTTTGACCTTATAATAAACACTCAATATTCAATCCTCCAAAGGCGAACTTACAGCAGGAATATTCAATGACAAAGTTAAGAATTTTGTATTCACTTTTTGATTGCTTATTTTACTGTTGATTATTGAATATTTAATTTGACCTTTTGACCTTAAATAATAATGGCGGAGAGACAGGGATTCGAACCCTGGGTACGGTT